>Ga0209395_1003329_pt1 | contig 19963 bp, 16 predicted proteins | sample GOMGulsemesocosm_3_FD_184635 | JGI IMG/M metagenome (GOLD analysis project Ga0209395, IMG submission 184635) | Methane-oxidizing microbial communities from mesocosms in the Gulf of Mexico - GOM9D Gulf of Mexico (SPAdes) (version 2) | ecosystem: Environmental > Aquatic > Marine > Cold seeps... | reverse complement strand
TTGCCATCACCAAAAATAGAGTGGCAATTAACACAGCAGGCATTGCTAACCTCCCAGTTAAGTCTTTATCGTGATAATCGTGGCGAACTGCTTTTTTTCAATGAAGATAGCGGCGCTATCTATCAACTATTCCAACAAGATGAAATCTTATCTTCAAAGGACCCCCAACAAAGTACCTTTAGCGCTATCACTTTCATTTTTGTCATCATCTTATGTTTGCTGACTGGCTATATTTTTTATCAGGTAAAAATACAGCACAAATCAGCTAAATCTCTCGTAAGAAAAAGGTTTTCTAGTCTTGAGTTAACAGAGGACAAACTAGCGTTAAATTTATTTCGACGTCACAATCATGAGCCTGAAAAAGTCATTACATTGGCGAGTATTAAACAGTGCCAACTGTTACTGGGTGATTTAGTTATTACCACCATTAACACCACATTGGGGCACGGTTTTACTGAGCAACAAGAACTGGATATACGCGAAATATTCCATACCGAACAAATTGACAAAATGGTTGATGGGAAAGTACGTCGAATTAGTTTAGTGCTTAATACCCGAGCAAAGGATAGTCATATCATTTGTTTGTATTTACGCAAAGGTAGCGATCGAATAACCAAGAACAGTTACTTTGAAGTAGTTGATGAAGCGATTGATTGGTGCTGGCTTATTGCCGAGTATATTAATAGTGGACACACGGGAACACGTATTTTAAAACCTAAGATTTCTGCCTTAGAGATAGCCCAATCAGAACACAAATCACATGATGATACACCACTTCATACTCAGGCAGCCATTATTAGACCGGCAACTCACCCAACAGCAAACGTTGAAAAAATTGAACATTTACCCACTGAGACACACTCAGCAACACAAAATAAGATAGATAACCCTCTGAACACAAAAATAGCGGCCATAAAAGTAGAAACAGATTTAGTGAACGCAATCGAAAAATTAGGTAAACTGCAGCAGCAAGGCTTTTTAAGTGTGGATGAATTTTCACAAGCGAAAGCCAAATTGTTGGAGAACTTAAACAAAACTGAGTAGTAATGTCATCTAAAGCCGCGCTATTATCTTTCCGTGCAACCAAAATTAAAAGAGTCGCAAGTTTAGCCATCATAGTGATTTTGTTCTTCGGGCTCTTTCAATGGCTCTCCCCAACCCTAACTGAAAATAACGTCAACTTGAGTGAATGGACTATTGCCTTAGTTGAACGACTCAACTGGCAACAAACAGACAGTTCTCCGTTTCTGAACACTTTATTACTTTTTCTTTTTTTATCACTGGGCACCAGTATTGGTTTACCCAGACAAATTGCCGCTTTAGTGGCGGGCATTAATTTAGGAGCCTTATTAGGAGTTATTGTAGCTACACTGGCGGCAACACTCGGCTGCTTTATCACCTTTAACGTATCTCGCTATCTATTGAGCGAAAAAATCAGCCATAAGTACCCAAAACAATTGACAAAACTATCCACTTTCCTGAGTGAGCAAACGTTCTTAAAAGCCATTGTTATTCGCATACTGCCATTAGGTAGCAACTTTTTAACTAACATTATTGCTGGTGTCACTAAGGTTTCAATGCGCGCTTATGTCAGTGGCTCTTTTGTTGGTTTTATTCCCCAAATGGTTATTTTTTCACTGGCTGGTAGCGGCATACGGCTAGGTGCACAAAACGAACTAATGGCTAGCGGAATTTTATTTATCATTGCACTATTAATAAGCGCTTACTTAGTAAAAAAACACAAAAGCACGAATAAAACACTCAGCTTAAAATAAACCTTAACCTGCCTAATTTAGCGATTACATTAATAAACTCGTTTCAATCTTATGATGAACGTCGGTGGACTCAATTAAGGCTTTAGCCGTTAATGCTTCAACACTATAAACTTCCGTCGTAACATCATACTTTTCACGTACTTTCCGCAATAATAAATCAAAATCACCATCGCCTGAAAGTAATATTATTGTGTCAACCTCAGCTGCAGCTTCCATTATATCAATCGTGATACCAACATCCCAATCCCCCTTTGCCGAACCATCCCTGCGTTGTATATACGGTTTAAGTTTGACGTTAAAACCAATATGTTTAAGCGCTTTTTGAAATTTATGTTGCTGATCATCGCTACGCTGAATAGCGTAAGCATTAGCGATGGTAATATCGCCTTGCGCCATCAACTCTTGCCATAATAAACGGTAGTTAAATTGTTTTGAAAAAGCATCTCTGGTGGTGTAATAAATGTTTTGTACATCGACAAACACTGCAATTTTTTTCAATATGAACTCCTGAAATCAATAAGTATTTCTGGTCTTAACTCTGATGTCTTTAGTGTGCTACTTGATCGTGTACAAACCAAGACAATTTTATCTAATAGTGCTAAAATCTCTCTTTTATATCAGTTACTGACTAATCCGAGCGATACCACATGTTAGCCTTACGTTCTTTTTTCTATTTATTCTTAAAATTTCCGCTTAAGTTATTAGTTCGCTGTAAAATTATCTCAGACAGTCTAGATGTTAATGAGCAGCCAAATAGGCCAATTTTTTATATTGTCCGTCATCAATCGGCATCCGACTTAATCGCTTTACAAAGCGCTTGTAAAAAACAAAAATTGCCAGATCCGCTTGGACAAGTAAACATTAACGGTAAAAGCTTTAATCGCACGTTATGTTTGTCCAAACCAACACCTATCTTCTCATGGCGTAAAGCCAGTGAAACACAGGCAATGACCCAAGGTTTAGCGTTATTAACTCAGCATTCCCTTGATGATAACCTTGATGCAAAGTTAATCCCTGCCAATTTGATTTGGGGGAAAACGCCGACTAAAGAACGCAAAAATCTAAATATTGGTACCTTACTGTCAGATCAGGAATCTCCTAGTTGGATCCGAAAATTTTTTATCGTGTTATTTTTAGGCCGAGATAGCTTAATACGTTTTAGCGAAGCTTTTTCATTTAGAGATATATCAGACAATCATGGTACCGATGACGTAGCCGCCCATAAATTTTTGCGGGTTGCTCGCTTTCATTTTCATCGTCAAACCATTGCCGCTAAGGGTCCAAGGTTAATGCACCGCAAGCAAATGTTTACTGCCCTTTTTGCTAATCCATCTGTTAAACGTATCATTGCTGACGAGGCAAAAAACAAAAAAGTATCTGAGGCTGAAATTAAGAAACAAGCTTTAGTTATCATGAACGAAATTGCCGGTGACTATAGTGTTTCCTGGCTGCGTTTCGGTGAAATTATCTTGCATTGGTTATGGGCGCGTTTATACAGCGCGATTAAAGTGAGTAATGCCAAAGTATTACGAAAATTAGCACAAGATGGTCATGAAATAATTTATGTGCCTTGCCATCGTAGCCATATGGATTATTTATTACTCTCTTACGTTATCTTGCAAGAAGGTATGGTAATGCCCCGTATTGCAGCGGGTATTAATTTAAATTTTTGGCCAGCCGGTACGGTATTTAGAAAAGGTGGCGCCTTTTTTATCCGTCGTAGCTTCGGTGGTAATCGGTTATATTCAACCATTTTCCGTGAATACTTAGGGCTATTATTTGAACGTGGTTATGGCGTTAAATATTATACTGAAGGTGGCCGTAGCCGTACTGGTAGAGTGCTTTCACCTAAAACAGGTATGTTAGCAATGACCATTCAAAGTTTACTTCGCGGTATTGATAGACCACTTACCTTAGTCCCTGTGTACTTAGGTTATGAACACGTGATGGAAGTGGGTACGTATCATAAAGAATTGAGTGGTAGTGAGAAAAAAAGTGAGTCAATGTTTGGTGTTTTAAAAGCCATCAAGAGTTTACGCAACTATGGTAATGGTTATGTAAACTTTGGTGAGCCGATGAACATAAACGATTTTTTGAATAAACAAGTTCCTGACTGGAAAGACTCGATAGACCCTATTGATCCACAAAAACCTAGCTGGTTAACACCTACTGTAAATGTATTGGCTGATCAAGTGATGGAGAATATTAACAAAAGTGCCGCATTAAATGGCGTAGCTCTGATAGCATTGATATTACATGCCAGCAAGAATAAGGCCTTATCCAAAGTAGAGTTAGAAACGCAGTTAGATTTTTTCTTAAATTTACAACGCCAAGCGCCATTTAGTGAACAATTAACGGTACCTGAAGAGTCAGGAAAAGAATTGTTAGCACATGTCGTTTCACTCAATAAAGTGACTATCACAGAAGACAGTTTTGGCAGTTTAGTCTCTCTTTCTGAAACAGCCAGTTTAGAGATGCGCTACTACCGTAATAATATTTTGCATACCTATATAGTACCGGCAATAGTTTGTCGTTTACTTGATAAACATAGCAAAATAAGTCAAGACGAATTGGTGGCCAAAGTACAAGACTTAGCGGCATTATTAAAAGAAGATTTGTACTTGTATCAAGATGCACTACAAATTGAACAGCAAACGTTAAAAGTGCTTACCGTGTTAAAGGGTATGGATATAACCAGACAAAGTAAGGCCGGATTTTGGTCACTAACTGATGACACAGCCTTATTGAGTCAAGTACATGCCATAGCAGAGTGTGTTGATGAAAGTTTGCAACGACTTGCTATTGTCACCTCGCTAACAAGCCGCCTAGCACCATTAAGCAAACGAGACTTGGAAACAAAAGTAGTTGCCATTGCGAAGCGCTTATCGGTATTAAACAACATCAATGCTCCTGAATTCATCGACAAACGCGCTCAATCAACGTTAATAGCAACCATACGCGAACAAGGCTATATTGACCTGAATGACGATGGTTTACTCATTGCTAGTGATACCATGGCTGATATCAAAGCAACAATTATCAACTTAGTTGATATTGAAGTACTGCAAAGTATCGCACGATAATAGCGGTAATTATCAAGCATTAATAAAAACACCTCTTGGCATTGAACCAGTGGTGTTTTTTTTGGTCTATACCATTACATTTTAAAACAAAAAAGACCTGAATATTCTGTGCTAAAAGGACCTTACACTGCGATTATTGTCTCGGTATTACTGCATTTAATCGTTTTATTTGTATTAATTTACGGCTCACCAAATTCCCCAAAGGTCCTCAAGCAAACCAAAGCTAAAACTAGCTCGATCAAAAGCTTTTTGTATTCTGCCCCAAAAAAAGTCCCCCTTAAAATAACTCCCCTTGATCAGGTTGTCGCAAAGAGAAAACCTGAGAAAAAAATAGCACCTCAAAAAGTAGTTGCAAAAAAAGTAAGCTCAAAACAAACACAGGCCAAAGAATTATCCAGCAAAACCCCCCGTAAACGACCAAATAAGCCTGCGAAAAAAACATTGGCGCAAGAAAAACCAACACAGATTACTAATGCTGTTAAAAGTGAAACGGTGACAACTAAAAATAAAGTAGCAGGTACCAGCCGTGGCAGCTTTTCTAGTTATGATCGTTTATCACGTTTACGAGAGAAGTTAGCCAATGAACAGCGTGATGAAGCATTCGCTGAATTAACACAAAAGCGTTCTTTTTCAATGATGGATGGTGACCCATTTCCTGTACCAAAAACTACAGTCCCCCTCACACAAGAGCAGCAATATGAAAAAAATACCAGTAAATCTCATGTGGGGTCAATTACCAAAAATGATAACGGTACGTGTACTATCCATCGAGAACAAATGTTAGGTAGCCCAGTGGAAGCAACCACCGCGTCTTTTGCCTGCGGAGAGAGTAAATTTGATAAGAGCTTTCGAGAGCATATGCAGAAAGTACAAGTTAAGCTTGGTCAATAAGCAATGTTATCACTAGAAAGGTATTTAATAGCTCTGGGCAACTTAGCTATACACCTGCCCGGCTTTTTCAGACAATAAAGCAACAAACTCTTGTTGTGGTAATGGTTTAGACCAAAAATAGCCCTGTCCCATTTCACAGCCCAATTCAACAAGCATATTTGCCGTTTCTTTATCCTCAACACCTTCCGCAATATTAGTGATACCTAAACTTTTACTCATTTCGATTATCGCTTTAACAATTTGCAATTCATTGGTGGAGTGACAAATATTCATCACAAATGATCGGTCAAGTTTGAGTGTGCTAACATTAAATTTAGTTAAATAACCTAAATTCGAATAACCGGTGCCAAAGTCATCAATAGAAAATGAAATGCCGAAGCCACGTAACTCATTTATCTGCTCCTGAATATAATTTATATCATCCATCAGCATCGATTCGGTCAGCTCTAGCTCTAAAAAGTGTGCTTGCAAGCCTACCTGATGTAATGAACTCATGGTATGAGTCGATAGGTTTCCGCGTTTAAAATCTTCTGCAGATAAGTTAACGGCAATACACAATTTATTGAAACCTAACATATGCCACTCTTTACATGCGATAACTGAATGCTCAATGACCCAATGCGTAATATCAGTGATAACCCCCCCTTGCTCCGCTAGAGGAATAAATACTGTTGGCGGGATAAAGCCATGTTCTGGACTAACCCAGCGAATTAAAGCCTCTGCCCCAATGATTTGTCCAGTTACTAAATCTATTTTGGCCTGAAAATGTAAAACGAGTTCATCATTAGCAATGGCATTTTTTAATGACTTAGTTAACTGCAACTTCTCTTTCTCTTGCACTGCCATCTCTTGATCAAAGAAACTGAACTCAGCTTTAGCACTTTTAGCGTGCATCGCTAAGTGAGAATTATGCCTCAACGCCTCCATAGTGCTACCGTCAAAAGGCGCAAGTGCAATGCCCATATCGGGCTGTAGCGAAACGTCAAAATCAGCGACATGATAGGTTTGAGAACATATCTGATGTACTTTATCAGCAAACCGACTAATACCACGATAATCAACCGAGTGATTTAGGATAACAAATTCATTTTGTTGGAAGCGATAAATAACAGTTTTTTCATTAACAAAAGTGACCAACCTTTTTGCCAGAAGCTTTAATGTTTCATCACAAACGCTATGGCTATAATTCATCTTGATTGAATGTAAATTTCCAACATTCAAGGTGATGAAAGCTAAAATATGCCCTGATGTTTTCTGCTGCTGTAGCATTGCTTCAAGATCTGTTTTACAGCTATTTTCATTCGGTAATTGAGTTAGTCGATCAAACCGACTTTGCTTTCTTAATTGCTCAATGCTCACTTCAAGCGAGGCATTTTTTTGCAAGATATTTTTGAATCTCTTTCGTATATCCGAAAATATATAGAGCACACCTACCGAAAAAAAAGTCAATATGACGACATAACTAAAAACACGCCCCCATAAAGACAGCTCTTCAAAAGCCAAGACTGAAATTAAGAGGTTTTTATTTTGTAGAAAGGCAAAAAAACATATGGCGCCAACAAGATAGCTATATAAAGAAATGAAGATTAACTTATTGGATAAGACAATTGCGAGCATTAATAAACAGGGAAAACCAAAGATAGTAGCGTCAAAAATGCCATGACCTAACCAACATGCATAAGTGAGGAACACCGCAATGGACCACAAGACCATACCCACAATAACACTACTAGTATCAGGAGAAGCCCAAAAGAAAAATAGTACTAAAATGACAATAGCCGAAAACATTGCAATCGCTAGCGCTGATGCTCCATGAACAAAAAACTCACCCAAAAATAACAGCGTAAGAATAGATAGTAATATTTTCAGTGTTAATTTAAGTCGATGGACTATTGCTTGCGGTGAAAAAAGCGTGATTGAAGAGCGATTTACTTCATCAATTTTACTCATCATGACGGTTGACTATTACTTGCTGGCTTAGACATATCACTTGCAAACGCTAAGTAGAGTTCTTTATCGACTGACTTGTCTTTTTTCACTTTATACATGGCCTTATCTGCCAATCTAATTAGCTCTATAAGTTCCACTTCATCATCCGGGAAAAAACTAATCCCCATGCTTGCGGTAACAAAAACACTTTTATTATGCTGAGATAAATGAAGCGGCTTGCTTAAGGCTGAAGACAACTTGGCACAGACATTAATGACTTCCTCTTTACTCGCATCAGGCAGAACAATAACAAACTCATCTCCACCCCAGCGAGACAATACATCCGCTTTTCTCAAGTTTTTCAATAATTGACTGGCAACGTGAATCAAGATTTCATCACCTGCATCGTGACCAAAAATATCATTTATCGGCTTAAAGTCATTTAAGTCCATCATTATCAGAGCAAAAGGATTCTTAGCCGAGGCAAGTTGTTTTAAGTGTTGCTCTGTCGCTTGCCGATTAAGCAAGTTAGTTAAGCTATCATAATTTGCTTTTTGGTCGAGTAATGATATTTGCTGTTTACGCTTTGAAATATCATGCAAAGTAATTTGGTAGTTTTCCTGGTAATCATCGGTAATGAGCTGCGTCACCACGACTTGCACCCACATTTTTTCTTCACGAGATGATATTAACTCTAACTCAGCCGTTGCAGACTCATTATTAGCAAAAGCAATTTTGATCTGTTCATGCAATTCCTTTTTCAGAATAAAAAGATCTTGCAAATAGTTACCATAATTCTTTTTTAATGGCAGCTGCAGTGTTTCAATCAACTTTTCAAACGTTTCATTATAAAGGAGAATATCTCCCTGCGGTTCCACCAGTACTATAGCTGAGGTCGAATTTTCAAATAGCATTCTGAATCTTAATTCTAGTACTTGCACTTCATTTCTAAGACTTTTCTCTCTAAGCATTTGTTGCTCAGCCTTAACCAATAATTCATTTACATCATCAGCTAATTGCCCTATTTCACTATGTTGATGGGAGGTAGGTTTGTCAATACGCTCGTTGGTACCTGGGCTGATTGAATGTAGCGCTTTACCAATACTTAAAATAGGACGAGTGATGACAAAGTAAGTAACAAGGATTGAAATAACAGTGATAATAAAGGCTTCAACTGCGACAACAAAAGTATTAGTGGCACTGATTTTATTTGCCTTTTCTGCAAGATATCCTTTATTTGCCTTAACCAAGAGCACACCCACTCTGCGCTCTTTTTGAAAAGGAGAAAATAATACAAATTCTAATGTATCGCTTGATTTAAAATAGTTATCACTCTTTACCATAAGTACATCAGTTTTAATGGCGGCTGAAGTAACAATATCATTGCTAATTAATCCATTAACAACTTCTTCAGCAAGTTCTTTATCGCCCAAGTAACTCGCAATAGAAGCAGTTGGAGAAACAGTGTTATACAACTGATTAATGCTTTGCTCACCAAGTGCTTGTTCATTAAGGAAAGTAAAGCGGTAAAAAAGCTGTGTGGTAATAAGCCCAACAATTACTGCTGTAAAGACGATAACTATCGCTAATCGAATAACTAGGCCAGATTTATTCATTTAATATATAAACAACCTTTAAGTCTTCGGTGATAAGTGACTGTGGCACATAACCAATAGCCTGCTCATTGGCAATAATATAATCTACCAAATCTGCTTCATTAGCCTGAAAAATAGCAACCCGTTTTCTGCCAGTAAAGCGCAACCTAGACCAATAAGCATTAACGCGAGATAACGGCATGCCTACTAAGTTTTGATAGAAGTTAACCTTGAGGTCATTTTCTCCTTTGAGCTCAACAGGCATCGCCTTACTATCATCAGGAAAAGCCACATACTTTCCCATAAATAGATCAATAAGTTCAGAGCGAGTGAGTTGGTCAACGGGATTAGCTTTATTGACTACAACCGCTATAGGCTCTTGAGCCTGAATAGAGAAGCATAATACTAATAAAAATAGGCTAATTGTTTTAGTAAACTGTTTCATCAGAAAACCATACTTAATGTTAGCAGGACGGTATTTACCTCATCAGCATCCTTGTAATCCTCTTTTTTTAACCATAACGTGCTACCCATCTCTTCAATTGCAGTATGATTCCATTGCAAAGATAAAGCGGTATTATTGGTCATATCCCAGCGCCAGCCTAATGAAAATGTCTGCTGATTAGGAGCAAAAAAGTTGAATAAATCATTAGTAGCATGAATAAGCTTAGCTAAAACCTGCTCATTTACGCCTGGCTCATCAAAACGATAAGTTCGAGAGTCGGCAAAAGCATATACACCATAGAATTGATGTGTATCAATCTGGTATGAAAGTGCAGAATATCCACTCGTTATTTTTGGAATAACCTCACTTTGTGAACTAATCTGTGATAATTCTGCCGTAGCGAGCCAGTTATTCCACTGATATTGACCACTGACAGAAGAATAATTAACTCTATGACCTTTCATCAATACAGACTGCGAAAATTCTTGTGAGTTTGGCCACAATATATCTGGCACCTGACTAATATGGCTAGCTAAAAGTACATTTGATTCGGGTTCATTAGCAATCGTTACTTGACTATGTTTTGCACTGATAATCCAGTTAAAGTAATCAAAAGATAGTGAGAGGCCAAACACGTCTTCTATTTTTATTTCTTCGGCAACTTCACTACCAGAAATTTCCGCACTGCTTTTACCCGTGAAAAATTTACTGGTAAAAATTCCTCCCATCGCTCTTTGGCTATAAGTAACATCAGCACCGTCAAGACTTCTGTATGGGACAATGCCATAAACTTCATTAGGTGCCGTTGCCCAAATATAAGAAAAATCAACATCACGATATTCTGTCAGTAAAAAAATATCAGGGGCAGTTCGACCAACTCGAATGCTCCAGTTGGTATTTGCTTGATAGCTTAAAAAGGCGAGTGTTGTATAACGGTCAAATGATGGCTCAGGCAAATCTCTGATGACTCCTTGATAGACAAAGTCAAAATTTGATGAAATATTCCAGTCTGCCTGCAAGCCAAGTAATGAATGTTGCTTAAAGTCAATTTCACCCGAATATACCGCCTCATCTGAATTAACGGTTTTGCGGTAGCCGTAATAATCAGAGTCAGAAATAACGGCACCTATGGTGGCAAAACCACTAAATTGAATTGGATCATTTCCCTCTTGATTTGCTGTAGCAGATGAAACAAAAAGGAGGAGGAAACAACATAGAAATTTTTTCCACTGTGCTAAGAACATAGAACCCCAAACGAACTGTGTTTTACCTTTAAAATACAAGCCTGAGGCATGTAAACTAGATAAGCTGAATTAGATACATACATTAATAGGTAACGGCAATTATATCTCCTGCAACAATAAGTTACCGTTTCATTTCAGTATAGTTTAATAAATTATCTAAAGAGCATTAAATTTACACTAAGTTTTTAACCATTTGATTACGCGCCAAAAGGCTAAGAGATGATCAAATGTTCAGGAAACAAAATCACTAATAACAAGACAAATATTTGCATTAAGATAAAGGGGATTACACCTTTATAAATAGTGGTAGTTTTCATCCACTTTGGTGCTACACCTTTGAGGTAAAATAGGCTAAAACCAAAAGGCGGAGTTAAAAATGAGGTTTGTAAATTCATCGAGATGAGAATGGCAAACCACACGAGGTTAATATCTAACGCAATAGCAACAGGTAGCAAAATAGGCACCACTAAAAAAGCAATCTCAATAAAGTCGATAAAGAAACCTAAAACAAGGATTGCTAACATAGCTAAAATGATAAAAGTCCATTTCCCACCCGGTAGCTCTAGGAAGAAGTCTTCAATTAAATATTCACTGCCTGAATAACTGAACACCATAGCAAAGGCAGTAGCACCAATTAATACCGCAAATACCATAGAGGTCACTTTTACAGTTTCTTTTGATACTTCATGGATTTTACCAAAGGAAAAGGTGCCATAAAAAACGGATAAAATAACCGCGCCCACAGCGCCAATGGCGGCAGATTCAGTGGGTGTTGCTATGCCAGCAAAGATTGATCCTAATACCGCAAAAATTAACACTAAGGGTGGCACTATATCTTTGAGTGCTTGTACTAATAGCTCACGTTTGCTCTCATTAACCACTAATGCTGGCATGAATTCCGGCTTAATTTTGCCTAAAATTAATATATACGCAGTATAAAAAACCACTAACAACATACCCGGCACTACTGCCGCACGAAATAGATCTCCCACAGGCACGCCCATAACGTCACCTAAAATGATCAAGATAATTGACGGTGGAATAATTTGTCCAAGGGTACCAGAGGCACAGATAACCCCCGTGGCTGTTGGCTGATGATAATTGTTCTTCAGCATTACCGGTAAAGAGATCACCCCCATAGCAACAACACTTGCGCCAACGACACCCGTTGATGCTGCGAGCAAAGCACCAACAATAATAGTAGATACAGCCACTCCACCAGCGATACCGCCAAAAAGCTTAGCGGAAGATTCTAATAACCGTTCTGCCAAACCAGTTTTTTGTAATACCACGCCCATAAAAATAAACATCGGCACAGCCATCAAAATGGTATTTTCCATTATCGCCATGATGCGATAAGGCATAAAGGCAAATAAGTCTGCCCCTAAAACAATAGTACCAACAATGAGGGACACACCGGCAAAGGTAAAAGCAACGGAGTAACCGAGAAATAAACACACTAAGGCAATAGCAAATAGAATAATACCGGTCATTATTCAACTCCCTCATTACTTACTTGAGTGGTATTGTCAGTATTACCATCTCGCAGTTTTTGAATATTACTTAATAACATATGAAAGATAGCTAAGACTAAAAATATGGAGGAGAGCGGAATAACACTACGGACTATCCATCGGTGGGGTAAACCTCCAGGGTCACCACTACCCTCACCCATTTGATAAGCTTCAAAGGTATAATCCCAGCTGTAATAGAGAATAACTAAAGTGATAGGTAAGGCAAAAAAGAGTGAGCCAAAAATATTAATGAACGCTTGTTTTTTCACCGACATGACATCATAAAAAATATCAACACGTACATGGGCATCTTCTTTCAGCGTATAAGCAATACCAAACATGAACATGGCAGCAAATAAATGCCACTCAAGCTCCTGCATACCGATACTAACGTCATTAAAGAAGTAACGCATGATAACGTCATAAAAAACGTTGATGACCATAAGTATCATTAACAGGCTACAAAAATTACCTAAGCCATCGATAATTTTTCCCGTCATTTTTAACACTGAATCCATGTAAACTCTCAATAGTAAGCCACTTAGTAACGCTATTTAACGAAACCAAAAAAACCAGTGAGTTTATGTTAACTCACTGGTTTATATTCTTCACACAATAACACTGTAGGCGTAGTTAAGTATTATTTTTTATCGAAATTATCAAGATATGCTCTATCTGACAAGTTTGTCCACGCTCTAATCTGTGTTTTATAATCCGTTAACGACTTAAGAATTTCCGCTGTCATTGGATCTTTAGCGGCGAACTCTTTCAATAACTCATCATTTGCCTGCACAATTGCATTCATTACCGGTTTAGGGAATGAGCGCATTTGCACATTGGGGTAGTCTTTTTTCAGTGAAGCTAAATTCACACCACTGGCGTGCATTGATTGTGAATACATATCATAAGCGGCAGCTTTCATCGCTACCGTTAATATTTTTTGTAAATCTTTTGGTAGTGAGTTATAGGCTTTTTGATTAACCATAAATTGCAGCTCAGTACCCGGCTCATGCCAACCCGTATAGTAATATGGCGCTATTTTATGAAAGCCCATACGTAAATCAAGCGACGGACCAACCCATTCTAGCGCATCAATAGTATTACGCTCTAATGCAGTATAAAGCTCACCTGATGGAATATTAGTAGGTTTGGCACCTAACTTTGCCAATACTTCGCCAGCAAAACCAGGGATACGCATTTTCAAACCTTTCAGGTCTTCAACGCTATTAATTTCTTTTTTGAACCAGCCGCCCATTTGGTTACCGGTATTACCACCAGGAAATGACATTATGCCATATTGGTCGTAAACTTTTTTCATTAGCTCCATGCCACCACCATAGTAGAACCAAGCATGTTGCTCAGACGCTATCATACCGAAAGGTACTGTAGTGAAAAACATGGTATTAAAGTTTTTGCCTTTCCAGTAATAAGAAGCAGAGTGACCCATTTGATATTGGCCGCTTTTAACAAAGTCAAAAATACCTAGTGCTGACTTATGTTTATTGGAAGAGTCAATACGAATAGTGAAACGCCCATTGGACATTTCTTTGACCATTTTGGCCATATTTTTAGTAGCATCACCGAAAATGGGGAAATTAGGTCCCCATGTTTCCGCTAAACGCCAACGATACTTTTTATCATCGTCAGCCATTGCCGAAGCAGAAAGCCCCAACGAGGATAATCCAAGCGACACAACCAGTGCCGCTTTTACGAAAATTGACTTATTCATCTGCTTCTTCCTTTAACTTATTGTTATTAATTATTTTTATTTAAGAGATTAACTGTTATCCGCTGCGTACTGATTCAATTGTGCCAACTAGTTGTACTGTGCTTTTATTAAGCAACGCAACTAGACATAAGTAGTAGTTTTAAAATCAACCACCAGCTTAACGAATATCAATTAATAAATAAATAGACTGCAACTTGAATATAAATTCATCAATTAACACTAGTTTTCTCTTAATAACTTAGGCATTATGCTAGATGCAGTGAAGCAGTAACAATAAAAAAAACCAAGAGATACAACAAGATGGAATCTGAACCATTCACTTGGCATACGCATAGCGATACCTTGTGTGATTTTAAAGAAGGCTTAACCCTCGCTCAGAACAGTGGTGCCAAAAGCCTGCTGATATTGACTTGCCAACAAAATCATTATCCAGAGGACGAACTCAATGCGTTATTAAGATCCTGCCCCGAGACAATCTTGGGCGGTATTTATCCAATGATTACGCTGCATGATAACCTGATCAAACAAGGCGCTTTGATTATCGGTTTTCAAGATGATTTCGATATTACACTTTTTCAAAACCTTCATCAATTATCCGATGAAGAACAGTTAGAAGCTTATATAACGACAACCCTCGAACAAAAAAATAATCTCTGCGGTAATAACAGCTTTTTAATGTTTTACGATGCCTTAATGCATAAAGTTGAAGATTTCATTGATTGTTTATTTGAATGCCTTGATCATAGCATTACTATTGCTGGTGGTGGTGCTGGTAACTTAGACTTTATTCAGCGACCTTGTATTTTTACTAAACATGGGTTGCAAAGTAATGTGGTTTTGTTAGTGAGTTTACCTAAGCCACTCAATATCAGCCCTGCCCATGGTTGGGATATTTTACAAGGTCCGTTTTTAGTTTCAGAAGCACAAGGGCAGACAGTACAGAGTTTAAATTACCAACCAGCCTTTGAGGTTTATAGTCAAGCCATTGAAAACGCTAGCGGACATAAGTTCAGTAGCAGTAATTTTTTCGATATTGCCAAAAACTTTCCTTTAGGCATTGCAGATATTAATCATAACTTAATTGTTCGTGATCCTATCTTAGTTCATAACAATCATTTGCAGTGTGTTGGTAATGTACCTATTAATTCGATGGTGTACTTACTTAAAGGGAATACAGATGACTTAATCACGTCTACTGAACAAGCCGCCCTCACTTTATTTTCAAGAAAAACAGAAAATTCACTCTCTACCACTATGGTTTTTGATTGCATCAGCAGAGTGTTATATATGGAAGATGAGTTTGACAAAGAACTTAATGTTATTGCCAAGCACTGCCCGACACCCACATTATTTGGTGTACTTTCACTAGGTGAAATAGCAAACAGTCAAAGTGGTGCTATTCGCCTTCTCAATAAATCAACCGTCATTAGCTCTTGGTAGCTACAAAGGTTAATAATGAATAAAGCACTGTTTATTATTTCACTACAACATGAGCTTGCCATGGCTATTGGCAATAAACTTGATTTAAAAACTATGTTAAAAGTTTTTTTGAGAGTCTGTTTTAATCGACTTAATTTAACGAGCGCTCACATTCATGTTTATTGTGATCATAGTGGTATACCCAGTAAATTAGTCCCCCGAGAAAGTACAGACTATCAACACTTGCTAAGTATTCCAAAAAACAAGCGCGGCCAACCTTGGTCAAAAAACTCGGCACTTGAGGATTTCTCGCAACAGCTTAATGATGCGCAGCAAGACATTTGGTTTCAATGTGAAAATGGTCAATATCTTTTTGGCTTTATCATCCCAGAACATGGCTTACTTATTTTTGAAACACATTATGTTCTAACAGAAGAGGTACAAAAAGCACTCCAGCCAATTTTACAAAAGCTGGCGACGAGTTGTTATACTTCAATAGTCCATGACTCCCTTGTTAAAGAAGTACACTCAAGACAACTCATTGAAGAAAAAGTAGCTTACCAAGCACAACATGATGGTTTAACGGGGTTATTTAATCGACAGCATATTAATCATTTACTTACTCAGGCAATTGAGGAAGCACATTGTAATACACACATTGGCAGTACTATATTTATTGACCTTGATCACTTTAAACCAATCAATGATGCTATGGGACATAGCGTAGGGGATAAAATATTACGCACCTTCGCTAACCGACTTCATTCATTAAGCAGTGAAAACATAGATATCGGCCGCTTTGGTGGCGATGAGTTTATCATTTTATTGAAAGGTCTTAACGTCGATTATCAAGATACGATCCTGCAACTTATTGAACAAATTAATCAATTACTTATTATTCCTTTTGTTATTGATGCTAACTCATACAAGCTTACTTGCAGCATTGGTTATGCACTTTTCCCGCTACAAAGCAGCACAGTTAATAACCTTATTAAATTTTCTGATATTGCGATGTACGAAGCGAAACGAACTAAATGCCAGCAGGGCATTCAATACCAGCCAGTTATGTCGGAAAGAATAAAATCACGCTTGGCTTATGTTAAAGACATGAAACAAAGCTTAGAGCAAGACGACTTCAGCTTGCATTACCAAGCCCAATATAACCATTATGGAGACATTATTGGCGCTGAAGCCTTATTACGTTGGCAACACCCTATACATGGTATGGAGTCACCTGCGGTATATATTCCTATTGCAGAGGAGAGCGATCTTATTCTCGCCATTGGTCAATGGGTACTTGAACAGGCCTGTCGTGATATTTATAAACTGGAAGAATTAAAGCTATCAGATAGCTTTAAAAAGATCTCTATTAACATCAGTGCAAAACAGTTAGCGCTTCCTAACTTTCAAGATAGAGTTTTATACGCCATCTTAAAAAATAACATCCCCGCTGAGCGCTTGGCTTTGGAATTAACGGAGAATCTTTTAGTTGAAAATATTGAAGACTCTATAGCGTTGATTGCTTCACTAAAAGCACTATCGATTGACTGTGCTATAGATGATTTTGGTACAGGTTACTCTTCCCTCACCTATTTAAAACGTATACCCGCAAAGGTATTAAAAATAGATCGTTCATTTGTCGCAAATATTGAACAAAGTAGTGAAAGTGCAGCTATTGCTAGCATGATTATTAGCTTAGGCAAAACCCTCAACATGGATATATTAGCTGAAGGCGTTGAGACTAAGGAGGAGTTAAATTGCCTTAAAGAGCTGGGTTGTTATAATTATCAAGGGTTTTATTTTAGCAAACCACTACCATTTGACGATTTTATTAAGCTGTTTAACTAACTAATGACTTAACTAGACAAGCATTATAAATATTCAAATAAGATTCCGACAAAAACAATTAGACCAACCCAATGATTATGCAAAAAGGCTTGAAAACATTTTTCTCGTATTCTACTGCTAATCAATAACTGCTGGTAACTAAATAACCCCGCCGCAACAACAAGTGATATTTGATATGGCCAGCCAAAGGCCAAGATATCACCAACGGTCCACAGTATGACTAAAGTGATTAATTGTAAAAAACCAATAATACGTTTATCGTTCTCTCCAAATAAAATCGCCGTAGATTTCACCCCAATTTTAAGGTCGTCATCTCGATCTACCATGGCATACATCGAATCGTAAGCAACCGTCCAACAAAGGTTAGCAGCAAATAATAACCAAGCAATCAAAGGAATTTCACCTTGTGCTTCTGAAAAAGCCATAATCATGCCCCAGCTAAAAGCTGCGCCCAGAAATACTTGTGGCAATTGGGTATAACGCTTCATAAATGGATAAAGTGCCGCTAAAAACACCGCAATAATCGATAAATAAATGGTTGGCCAACTAAGGGTCAGTACCAAACCTAGCGCCATACCAATTAAAACACCAAATAAGTTAATCGCCTCACTTCCTGTCATCATGCCATTAACTAACGGTCTATTTTTAGTACGCTCAACCTGGCCATCAATTTTTCTATCTGCATAGTCATTGATTACACAGCCGGCACTACGCATGATGAAAACACCAAGACTAAATACCATCAGTAAATGCAAGTTAGGCCAGCCATCACTTGCAATCCATAATGCCCAATAGGTTGGCCATAACAAGAGGTAGGTACCAATAGGTTTGTCCATTCGAGTAATTAGCTTGATAGCTAACCATTTTTGTTGAATTTCTTTCAGCATTTATAGTTCACTTTTCAAATGTATATTTGTTTGATCACATTCCTGATAAGCAAAAGCATCAGGGAGAAAAACTTCAGCCACCATTAGCGGTTTATTTTCTAACATAAAGATTGAGCGCCTGCCCCAAAGTGGCTGTTTAGTGATTAACTGCAAGCTAGTGGCAAATTTTGCCACCGAAGATTCAAGATCAAACATTGATATCTCAATATGATGACGCTCAAGTGATGGGTTATTAAACAGTACATGCCCAAGCGATTGAGTGCCTAAATTAGCCAGTTGTTGCTCCTCACCGGTTAAACTTGTTAAAGGTAATAAACTTCTAGCAAACACTTGTGGTTTATCATCACAATACAGTAGTACTTCTCTTACTAAAACTTGCTCTCCTTCAGTAATCATTTCGTTAGCTTCAGCAGCTAAGCAGGACTGTACTTGTTGACCAAGTAATTCAACCCTAAAGTGTGCACTATGCTGCTGTAATCTCGCAGTTAACGAGCCGCTATCAAGTAACCACTCTAATAGTTGCTTAGAGGGTTCTCCTGCTTTGGTTTTTTCCAAGGGAGAAAACCATTGTGCTGATAAAGTAATAGGAAAAAGTTTATGTTGCTGGCTCATAAGGTATAAACGTGGCTGAAAAAATCGGGGCTATAATAACATGCTTATCGCGAAATCTCATTTACCCTAAATGCTAATACCCGTTTGATTAAATTTCTTCCCTATTCAGGGCTATGCTCGATGTTCAATAACAAGGCGGATTTGTTTCGACTTAGTCACTCTAATTCAAATGAATTTCCGACGTGAGTGGATATCGAGCAAGCTCCCAAGGGCGAGTTTAAAAGACTTATGCACTGCGTTATTGATTTTGAGAAGGACGCTGCATGGATGTAGCTTATTAGTGAATGCAGGAGCAATTCTCCTGAGTAAGCATTCTATACAATCAGTGCCTTGCCTCTAAACCTTTTAATTATCGCTAAGTGGGAAAGCACTTAATGAACTTGCTATCACAGTATAAAAATAATTATTTAATGAAAATACTCAAGCAAAAGGCTCAATTCAGGTTATGATAAGGTTAAGATCTTTCATCTCAAATTGACCAATTTTTTATGCTTAAATACTTAATTATTTTTTCCTTTCTCGCTACTTTATTCCTCAGTACTTCCCGAGCGAATGCGAGCAATTATGCTTATTACGGTTTTGAACCTGACATTATCACTAACTATGTCGCCGTAAAAAAGAAGATGGGTTATGTGCGCTTAACTGTTGAACTGATGGTTGAAGGCGATAATTTAACTATTGTGGAGCACCACGCACCACTACTACGTGACGCCATCATTAATATTATTGGTCAGCAAGCTGAAGCAAAAGTTAAATCAATGAAAGGTCGTGCTGAAATTCAATTACAGTGTGAAGAACAAGTAAAAGAATTATTAATCAAGGAAACAGGTCAACCTCTAATTAAAAAATTACTGTTTACTCAATGGTTAGATAATTAATAATAAAGTTGTTCACCATAACCACTTCAATTAAAAAAGCCCACAAGTAGGGCTTATTTTATATAGATTAAATAATTTATTACGAGTTAGCCCAACTAGTATCAGTGCAATGTT
>Ga0209395_1003325_pt1 | contig 19995 bp, 14 predicted proteins | sample GOMGulsemesocosm_3_FD_184635 | JGI IMG/M metagenome (GOLD analysis project Ga0209395, IMG submission 184635) | Methane-oxidizing microbial communities from mesocosms in the Gulf of Mexico - GOM9D Gulf of Mexico (SPAdes) (version 2) | ecosystem: Environmental > Aquatic > Marine > Cold seeps... | reverse complement strand
CCCATATTGGGCCGCTCGTTGCTGTAAGTCCATGAGCACTCAGTGGCTTGATCCTGTGCCTTCTCGCTGGCTGACAGGTGAATGAAACATTCACCGAGAGGCTCGATGGTTTGCATCGCAATATCGTGCTAGTCTTCACGAATGATCTCCTCAGATATAATGCCGAGAAAATTCGACCCGTGAACACCACTGGCTTTAGGGAGGGTACCGTGTCTCTTGCCTTGGACAACCAAATTGTGTTTGGCCCCAATAGGATATAAAAATTACTGTACAGCCTCACTACTAAGTTATAGACCCTTTCTTCCTGATGACAGGAATGTACCCGGAGGATAATATGGGCATACGCGCAACTCTCAATGTCCTATTGCGCCCGCTTGGTTTAGACGTGGTGCGAAAAAGCAGTTACGGCAGCGACAATTACCTGCTGCAGGCAACACTGAAATTCAAGCAAGTTGTCGTGTGCAAAATTGCTGAGCGTTTGGGATACAAAGTGCAGCGCGGCCCCTTTGAAGGCATGATCCTTCCCACACATGGAGCTTGGAGCGATCATGACATTGCTTCGAAACTGGTCGGTTCTTATGAGGCAGAATTGTTTCATGCAATTTTGGAATCAGCAAATATTCCCTTCGCGTCCATCTTTAACATAGGCGCGTCCGAAGGGTATTATGCCATCGGGATGAAACGTTTGATACCAGATGCAACGGTATATACCTATGATATTGACGAAAATTCATTTCATGCCCTGGACGAATGTCAAAGACTAAATGGGGTCAGTGTCATACGGCTTGACACATTTAAATATGCCGATCCTTTTCTAGGAAATCTCACAGATCGGAACTTGCCATCCTTGTTTATCATCGATTGCGAAGGCTGTGAGGCGCAGATTGTGGATTTGCCAGAAGACGTTCTGGAAAAATCCCATTTCCTGATAGAAGTGCATGAACTGTTTGTTCCAGGCATTACCACGCATTTGGTCGATTTTCTTTCCAAAACACATGACGTGACGGTTATATCCCAAAAAACTCGAAACATTGATCACTTCCCAGAGCTGCAAGATTTCAGCGACCTAAAGAAAGCTATAATTCTTGATGAATATCGCGGGGATAAAATGGAGTGGCTTCATGCGAAGCCGAGATTTTGAATGAACGCTTTTTACCTTGTTGTAGATGAAAATTATTTAAATATCGCTAGCATTCAAGCTTTTCGCTTGGCCAGCCTATGGAATGTTGACGTTCATGTATTCATCGAAGGCCGTATCACGAAAAATAGTGAGCTAAAGTACGTTTCGGATCCAAAGATTTTCTATCATCACGACGAGTTGGGGAAGTATCTGCCTAAGGGACTGCCTGAAAGTGCCAAGTGGCCGACAATTGTCTATCTTAGAATGTTTGCGCCTTCCGTTCTGCAAAACTATCAACGTTTGGTCTATTTGGACGCCGATATTTTGCCCCTTCGCAAAGACGATTTTATCTGGAGCGTGCCGTTGCCAAGTGGCCTAGGCGCGGTTCATGACACAGATGTTGTTTGTTCAGCCCCAAGTGGTCAACATTATGCTGGTAAAAATTCTAAGGAAGCAAAGGAAGGATGGTTAAAGGGAATAGGCCTTGAGAATAAGAGATATTTTAACTCAGGTGTTCTTCTTATTGAACCTGAGAAATGGCTGCAAAAAAACTGGGCAGACTTGCTTAGCACTTATGTTCAGTCCTTCGGTGAAAGCATGCGTATGTTTGATCAAGACTTTCTGAACTTTACATTTCAAGGGATTTGGACAGAACTGAGCCCAAGGTACAATTTTCAGGCTAGTATTATGGGATTTGGATATGAAAACACGATTAATCCCATTTTCTTGCATTTTTCACTAACAGATAAACCGTGGTTGGGACGATATGTATCTGACATTATGGATCTCGATCAGGCTGCATTTTTAAGTTACGAGCGGATATTTGCAAATTCTGGTTTTTTGATTCAGGATGTCAAAAACCCAAAGAAAATTTCAAAAGTGTCCCGTGCGAAATGTCACCTGAGGCGATGGTTAAGTGAACATGGCTGGATCACACATAAAGAGCGTGCGCTCCGGAAGAAGTGGTCCACTCAACAAGATGAGTTAAACACATTTTTTGAGACCGCTGCTGTTTCTGATTATTTCGCAGATAAATTGGGGTACCCCTTTCACAGGGCAAGTGATGTCGAGCTGAAATTCGACGGCAAAAGGTTAAGGGCTTGTCTTTCTAGCGAAACACTTGCCCAATTCATGAAATAGAGGCGGATTATTCTCCAGTGACGGTCTTATAGTGATCTGCGGATGCGCCCTTTACCGCCGAAATCCTGCCCGCTATCCAACCGGCTGTTCGGCAAAACGGCAGGAAAGTTGCCCCAAGTGTTATAGGTATCAACGTCAGCAGCCCCAGTAAGCCGATTGTTTTAAGCGAAACGGATACTGGAAGTGTATAAAAGGCGGAACGTTTCTTGTTCAGCTTCTTTTTAAAGCTCGTATTGGACTGGTCTTTCGCCCTTCTGAACTGATAGCCAGACGTCAATCTCTCTTTCGGGATCGTCTCATATATAGGGGCATCACTAACCCATCCTGTTTTCAGGCCCAAAGATTTGACATCTGAATAAAACTGGGTGTCTTCACCACCCGACCAATTCAGATCTTCGTTAAATGAAATCTTATGGTTTGTAAAAAGGTCAACTTGGCCAATCCAATTGTTCGTGACAACCGTAACGCCTGGCGTGTCATTCAAAGACGCCTGCCGGGCAGCTCGCATTTCATTTCTTCGGTATCGTCGCGAGATATTTCTGTGCATCAACTTTTCGAGCCACGTACAGTTTTCAGATAAGGGCGCGGCCCGAAGCGGTCCCCCAAGGAGTACTGCACTGCTTCTTCTATAACCGCAGACTAGGCGTACGAGCCAATCAGAAGGTGCCACCTCATCATCATCTACAAAGATCAGCAGATCGGAACCCAAAATTATTGCCTCTTTTGCAGCTCTATTGCGAGCACTTGCAATTCCCAATTTGGATTCTAAAGCATAATGTATAGCGCCGTTCGTCAACTTTGACTCAAAAGCTTGAACCAATGTTTCCCGGCAATTTTCTTGATTGTTTTCGACAATTAAATAATCAACATCACAATTTTCAGGGGCTTCCAATCGCGAAAGAGATGTCAAAAGTTCCGTAAGCATTTTGGGTCGATCGCGCGTCAAAGCAGCTACCGTAACTTTTAATTTTCCTGTACGATCAGGCATATTTTCTCCTATTTAGTGATATTCTCTTATACTCAAGGCACCTGATGTGGTGAGTAACAGGGCTTTACTTAGAAAGTAATTTTTTGTCATCTGCAAGAATGTGATATTCTCTCATTTTAAAGTAAGATGGTCCCACCTTTTCTACGGTGTCGCCTATTAATATGGACTTGAGCTTCATTCAGGATCACCCTACAACCTTTAGCTGTCCTCCTATAAACACTATGCAATGTCAATGTCTCACGGGGCGGGAACGGTGTCGACACGTTAAATTGGCGATCTCACGCGACTAGGTTATTGCGGGCGAATGAACAAGGTTTCCTATTCCCGCCACCGATTTCCACCTACAGTCATCCATCGTTCGGTTTGGCTCGATTTTCACTTTCCGCTGAGCTTTCGGGACGTCGAGGAATTGCTGGCAGAACGGGGGATCGATGTCAGCTACGAAACGATCCGCCGATAGATTTTGAAATTCGGCCTGGCCATTGCCGCCAACGTCAGATCCCGCAGAGTACAGCCTTCGAGAAGCTGGCAACTTGACGAGGTTTTTGTCCGCATTGGTGGCAAGCGGACGGTGCTGTCAGACTAATTCGAACTCATCTCTGCTTGGACAGTATAGCTGCCTTTTGCACCCCGCCAAGTTGGCGCCACTCGGAAAGAGCGGAGGTTCGGTTCAGCTTGAAATGATCACGCTTTATGAGGCTACGTTCCTGATTAAAATGGTTGAAAACGGATGCTTGGACAGAGATGGATTTCTGCAAACTTCGCAGTCAGCGAAAGCGCAACATGGCACGTTCTCGTCGTCGAAATGGCAAGTGGGAATTCTCGCCCCTGTTGTTCAGCCATCGGCCCCTTTCTTGTTTGGCAGCATTGCCGAAAATCTTCATTGCGGCGCTATAGGAGCACCTTCCACGCCTCAGCCAATTTTAGTCTGACTGAACCCGCCAGATGGATGCCCAATCTTCACAACTATGCTTCTTCTGGCTGCACCTTCGGCAGATCTGTTAGCGTAACTAGGCTTCTCCTAAAAACACCTGCTCACAGCTTGGTGAGAATATTAATTTCTAAAACGTGTATACTTCAAAGACGAACACCAGACCAATTGAATGGCTAGGAAGCTGCATAAGCACAATTTACCCAAGATATATGGGCAAATTTCTGTCAGGAGCGTTTTCGATGAACTGTATTTGGCAGGTTGGACTAACTGCAATATTTTTGATTACAGCACAGCCTGGGATCCCTGCCGGTTCCGAAATGCCGAGCGATAAGCCCTTGTTCGCTCAAATGGAGCAATTTCTTACTGAATCGCCGGGCTCAATTTTCGCGTTGCAGCCGTTTCGCACGGAACAGATCGTCAACGGCACCGATGGGCTGCAACTAAAGCTGATCTCATTGAATCCCGAAGTAAACAGCTGGTTTGTGCTTGAAATAGAAAAGCCAGGGTCGCGTGGCGTACAGTATTATCACCTTGAAAACCCTGATCCTGCCAACCAGATTTTGTCGCTGGTGGGCGGTGAATACGCGGCATTGGAGCACGGGAAGGACGGCCAAAGCAGTTATTGTGCCCCTTGGACGGGGCACGAACCGGAAATTGAAACCGCCCAGAAACTACCTTTGCCGTTTGTGCCAATTTGTAACGCAAGTATCTATCTGCGTAATCGCGTCTCCGGGTCGCGCACCAACCGCGAGGCGATGGCGGAGTTTTTGCGCGATAATGTGGTTTTTGGCGATAGTATAGTAAATCTGATTAAAGATACCTTTTATGAAGATGCCTTTCTGCAATCGTCAGAAACCGGTGATGAATCCAATGTAGGCGGAATAGTTGAATCACTCGGTCGCGCGCAACTTGCACGAAACGCCGTGATGCGAGCTTGGGCCTTTGGTTTCGAACTCCTCGGCGTTACCGACCGCCGGGTGGAAGCAGGAAGCTGGTACGCGATTGAAAACGCTCCCGGGATTTACGCGAGCGTTATGCAGCCGGGCATGATCCACCCCGACATATTGAACCGCCCGGAAGAAACCAACTGGCTGGATTCTGTTGAACGGCGTGCCGATGTCTACCTAGTAGGCTTTGACATGGAGGTCTTTGACATTGGCTATGAAACAGGTACCCGTCATCCGGAGCTTGGCTGGTCACCGCGACCACGGGGTGCGGGGCGCAACCGTCGAATTCCAGGTCCCGACGGGATCAATTCACCGGATCCGCTGGTAATGTCCGGCATGTTAAGCCCGTCTTTGACATGGCGTGTGGCGGCGACATTTACCGGTGGTTTCAAGCGTAGTCACGGAGCTTTCAAATACGGCGACATGGCCACCTACAATCACGGCAACCACTATGGATTTATCGTGAACGGTGTAATTCTCAGCCGCCTATACCCCGGCTTGTCGACACTCTTTGTCAAAACTGACGGAACAGTTGAAATGCGGGCCTGGACCGAAGACGATGCGACGCTGTTGCCCGAACTTCGTTTTGCCCGCCAAAACGGAGTGCCCTTGATTGAACCTGACCCAGAAACCGGCGCAGGAGTTCCAGGGTCGCTGGTGCGCAACTGGGGGGCAGGCAACTGGTCGGGTTCTGCAGATGCCGATTTGCGTACTTTGCGGGCTGGCGCCTGTATGCGAACCACAGAAGGCCGCCAGTTCTTGATCTATGCGTATTTTTCGACAGCGACGCCTTCAGCGATGGCACGCACTTTTCAGGCCTATGGATGCGATACCGCAATGCTGCTGGACATGAATTCGCAGGAACACACTTACATGGCACTTTACCCGTTCAACGAAGACAGCGACTGGATTGAGGCGGAACACCTAGTGAACGGCATGCGTGTCGTCGACAAACAGCAGCGTGACGGTACATATCTTCCCCGGTTCATCGGCTTCGCTGACAATCGGGATTTCTTTTACTTGTTACGCAAAGAATAAGGGGAAATCTTATGAAACCTGTTGTGGGTGTAATTTTTACTTTTCTTCTAGCGGCAGTTGGTACCGGGACTGACGCACAAAACTTGCATGATCAGAACGAGGAGATGTTCAAGCAGATGCAGGAAGTGCGCGGCGTTACAAACCGCGAGATCACGCGTATTCGTGAAGTTTTTGCGCGTTCGTCTTTTATCGGACAGGGGAACCCTGCAGTCACACGCCATCCGGTCACACCGGAACAAGCCGCCACCCGCCTGCCACGGCAGGCTGAAAGGTATTATCGCAGCACCCGGTTCGAACGCATCTGTGGTGAACCTTTTATGGCGCCGCTCTATGATCCGGCGACACAAAGCCCCGAAGATGCGACCGCTTGCGTTGATATGTTTGAGTACCCCAATGTGCCACTCGCTTACCCGGTTGTTTGGGTGCGTGCATCGGAGGCCACACAACTCTGTGCCTCAGAGGGCAAGCGTCTTGGCGATGCCCATGAATGGGAAGGCGCTGCGGCCGGGGCATTGCTGGAACCAGACTACCGTTTCGATCTTGCTGGAGGTGTGGGAATGTCGTCTGCGGTTAACCGGATGCGCAATGCCCACAACGCGCAATATTCCGCAACCCGCAACTGGAGCTACGGGCCGCAGTATCGGTCCGGGGTATGTGGCACCGGAAGCCGTAAAACCGCTGGCTGCAATGGTGGAAGCTTTACCGGATGTGGATCAAACACTTACCCAACAGGCAGCTTCCCGCAATGCGTCAGCGCGCTGGGGGTTTATGATCTGCACGGCAATGCGGCTGAACACATGAACTTGCCTTTAGCCCCTGATCAGATGGCCAGCGCGGGCAGCCAAACACTTGGCGTGACCGAGATGAAAGGCAGTTGGTTTATCTGGGACAGCATTCGTGCACACGAGGACTGGAGCCGCTGGCGCGCGCCATTTTGGCATGGAAGCCGCGTCCTCAGCGCCAGCAGTCATCGTAATTATCACCTAGGTTTCAGGTGTTTTCGCAGTCTGAACCGACGCAGGTAGCGCGCCCATTGTGACAACACGAAAAGTGAGCCGCTCAAATGGTCAGTTTTGTGAAAGCAAAGCCAGTTGATCAGACGAGAGACCAACACCATTCCCATTCGGGAGCCAGGCAAGCTGGCGATTCTGCAACAGATTTCCCAAGTCGATTGCCCGACCATTCACAAATGCGGTTTTGCTGACCAATCGGATACCGTGACTGTAATCCGCATATTCTGAACCGTGTACCGTGCTCAACGGTTGGATAGGGTTGCCGCCGGGGCGATGCCAGCCATAAATTGCTACACGCCCGGGTGCCCGCGCGAGGCGGTTTGTTACTAGGTCTTTTTTGTGACCTGCAATCAGCAAACCAAGCTGGCCGCCAGCAGACTGACGTTGTTGTTCAATGGTCGCGTTGTGACGTACGAAATAGGGGGTAGTAGTCATCTGAGCGCCCGGTGTCATGGGTTGTGGTGCGAGGCGCACATCAGCCTGAGAATAAATTGCGTCCACCATAGTTGTTGTCGGCAGTATCATGTCAAACCGGTCAGCGACATGCTGCGCAGCACCTAGGCCAAGCGGAACCCGTACAAAATCAGTGTCGCTGCCCAGCGCAAGATAATCTGGTGTCACACAAGCGGTAACGTCTGCCAGATCACCGTTCTGCAACGGCACAGATATGATCACTGGCACCAGTGTTCGCATAAAGCTCGGGACGTTACCGGTCAGAATTTCCCGTGCGATCGTGTGGTCACGCGTGTTGCCGCCTGCATGATCTAGGGCGGCCAGAAAGGCGTTGCCATCTTGCGCGCGACCAGAACGGCGCGGGATCGCACGCGACAGGCGGCGATTACAGGCGTGGGCATTTCGGGTCGTCAACAAAACGTCGGTGGGTTGAAGGTGTGGAGCAGCATTGGCACGGGCTGTGACAAGGCTGGCCGGGCGCAATACTGGGATTGGTGAAGACAAAACTGCCTGCACAGACGACGCTGCTGCGTTGGTGTCAGCGGCGTTACGATCCACAATTGTTTGCGCTGTAGTATGGTTTGCGCTGACGAATGCCGTCAGCGTCGCGAAGACGAAAGTCCGTAATTTCAATATGCCAGCTCCATTGCCTAGGACCTGCGCATAAAGCCGGCCGGTAACCTTAACTTCTCTGGACTGGGCGAATACCTGTAGGAACGCTTCAAGGCAAGAACCTCGGGCAGAAGCGGCTTAAAAGCGCCTGGTTACAGCAAGAAATTGCCAATTTTGGGCTCTGTCAGAGGGAAAATATTTCCTTGCCCCTGATCAGCCCCACTTGAGTGGTCCAATTTGAAAGTTAGTGCATGACCGGCCTTTGCTCCATCTGGATGGTGGCTTCTGGCGCTGGTGGGCGATAGCCCAATGCACTGCGTAGTCGCTTGGTGTTGTAGTGGCTCCTCGATCTTTCGATGATGATTTAGGTTTCGCGCACCGAATAGAATATTTCACCTTTCAGCAATTCGTCTCGCATCCTGCCATTAGAACTCTCGCAATATCCGTTCTCCCATGCACTGCCCGGCCGGTCTCTGGTATTCCCGATGCGGCCTCCTTTAAGATCAACTTGTCCAGTGTCAGGTCCGAAACCGTGCGTCGAAGGCGCTTGTTCTCCTTCTGTAGTCACTTCAGTTCCTTGAGTTGTTCCGCGCCCATTCCGCCGTACTTCTTCCCTTTGACCGGCAGGCGCATGCCTTGCCGCATCTGTACTTCAAGCTGCGTTAACTTCACGACAATCTCTTCGGATTTAGGTCACTTAACGGCCATCTATGGACCTCCGCATTCCGAAACATAGGGGCGGACCATGTCAAAGGGAGAGGCTCAACCAGGCGCCAAATCAGCACTTTGCCACTATTAATTTCTCACATCTTTTCGGGTCTACCTAGGCAATTCCAAAGCATCTCAAGTATTCAGAGTTTTCCTCTGACAGTTTCGATGCATTATTTTGGTGGAATTATGAATATTGGGCGATTGCGATCAACCAGCTATAGGACCGTACAGAAACAGACTGCATGATAATGCGGGCCTAAGCTTAAGCCCCGCGCTCTACGCGCGGGCTATTGATCTTCGCTCAGATATTCTTAGCCTAACTGACACCCCGGTGTAGATCGCATCAACTCCAATTCATCCGCATCCATATCTGCTTCGACCCCATCAAACAGCGGCGTCGACAGATATCGTTCACCGGTATCAGGCAGCATGCACAGTATAACAGAACCTTCGGGCGCGCTTTCAGCCACTTTCATCGCCGCTGCAAACGTCGCACCGCCTGAAATACCGGTGAATATTCCCTCTTGCTGGGCCAGTTTTTTAGACCACGCAATCCCGTCAGGCCCGGCAACCGGCAGCAATTCATCGTAACTGTTGTTATCCAGCGCCTCTTGTAGAACCAGCGGAATAAAGTCAGGCGTCCAACCCTGAACAGGGTGCGGTTCCCAAGCTGAATGGCCCTGCGCCGGGCCTCCTGTTTCGGTGCGCTCCTGCGTCTCGCCGCTGGATACAAGTGCAGCGTTTGCTGGTTCAGTCAAAATAATCTTAGTATCGGGACGTTCTTTGCTCAAAACCCGACTGACCCCAACCATGGTACCCCCGGTACCATAACCCGACACAAAATAATCCAGCCTTTTTCCGTCAAAATCCGCCATTATTTCACGCGCGGTGGTGTTTTCGTGGATGTCGGCATTCGCCGAGGTCTCAAACTGGCGGGCAAGAAACCAACCGTGCTTTTCCGCCAGCTCAACAGTCTTGTTGTACATGCCAACGGCTTTTAGTTCTTTCGGGGTCAAGATAACTTTCGCCCCCAAAAACCGCATCAACTTGCGCCGCTCAACAGAAAAGCTTTCGGCCATCGTTACGACCAATGGATAGCCCTTAGCCGCACATACAATCGCCAGCCCAATGCCGGTATTGCCGCTAGTGGCCTCGATTACCGTCTGCCCAGGCTTCAGTTCTCCACTGGCCTCCGCCGCCTCAATGATGTTCAGCGCCAGCCGATCTTTCACCGATGCCCCTGGATTGAACGCTTCAGCTTTGACGTAAATCGTCGCGTTTGCCGGGCCGATATTGTTGATGCGAATACAGGGTGTGTCACCGATAGTATCCAACACGTTGTCAAACAGGCGCCCGCGTCCATTGGTTTGTTTGGTCATCTAAATGTCTCCATTTTTGTTAATCCAACATTCCCAAATGGAACACCTTCTCTCTTAATTTGCAAAAACCTTTCGCTCCGATCAAGCCCTTTGTTCGAGCTGTGCGCTTGTGAGCTGAAATTGTGGTGGTGTCAGACTAATTCGAACCTGTCTCTGCTTGGACTGTATTGCTGCCCTTTACGTCACGCCTAGTTGGCGCCACTCCGAAAGAGCAGCGGTGCGGCTAAGCTTGAAATTGGGACAAGAATAGAGGCTGCGCACCGAGTAGAAAAGGTTGTAGATCGAGACATGAATGGCGACGAATTTCTGCAAACTTCGCATCTGTCGGAAACGCAACATTGCACGTTCTCGTCGTCGAAATAGCAAGTGGATATTGTGAGTCCTGCTGTTAGGCCGACGGCCAGTTTCTTGCCGTCAATCTTCACAAACACCTCGTCCAGATGCCACAGCCAATTCGAATGAGCACAAAGTTGCTAAACCCGTTTCCGCCGGATTTCAGATACGGATCCACCAAAAACGGATTGTTTCATGGCTGATATCGTTTCCGCATTCGTGCAAAAGGTCCTCTACCTTCAGCAGAGAAAGTGAAAACCTAATGTAAAGCATCACCACTAAGCAAATGAACTCGGGGCTGGTTTTGAAATACTTGAATGGGTCGCATTTGGTCATGTCAGAAAGCTAGGGGACCACCCTGCCCGCCTCAACGAGTTTTGCTCTGACAGCGCCCGTTAGTCACCATGTGTCGCTGCAACCTGCAGCGAACCTGTCACATATGGCTCCGTCTTGGCTCAAGTCGGAGGTCGAGTAGGATCGCCACCGATCGCAATCGTCAATTCGCGCGCTGCTGCGACAACCGCATCGCTCAATGTTTCAATCTGGTCTATCCCAACCCGTGATGTCGGGCCAGACACGGAGATACCTGCAACCGCTTCGCCATGGATGTCAAAAACGGGGGCCGCGATGCAACGCATACCTAGGTTGCGCTCTTCTCCATCAATTGAATATCCGCGTAGCCGAATTTGCTCTAGATTCTCAACAAGTTGATCCCGCGTTGTAAGCGTAAAATCGGTAAAACGTTCCAGCGGCGCATTGGATAAAAACCTGTCAATGCGGGACGTATCCATCTGCGAAAGGAGCGCCTTCCCGATCCCCGAAGCATGAAGCAATGACAAAGTACCGGGCGGGAAAAATGCTCTGATGCTGGCGTTGGTTTCGACCTGACTGACGAACAGAACATGCCCGTTCTGCTCAATGCCAAGGTTGGCCGTTTCGCCTGTCGCTTCCATGAGTATTCTCAAAATGGGTCTGGCGCGTTCAACAAGACTTGTTCGGCGCAAGAAACGTGACCCGATTATGAATGCCATAGGTCCGACATGCCAAACCTGATCAACCACATCAAATTCAACGAGCCCCCTGCCGCCCAGCGTAACCAAGATCCGATAAACCGTCGCCGGAGATTGGTTCAGGTCTCTTGCCAATTCTGACAGAGATTTGCCTTGAGACTCGCTCAAAAACTCAAAGACCGTCATCGCGCGTTCAAGTGATTTGATAGTGTTTTGTGCAGTCTTGTCATGCCAATCACGCGGGCGGCCTCGGGCTTTTCGAATTGCTTCAGCCCCATTATTTTGAGAACCCATAAGATGCACCTTTTAATATGAAAATTAAATTCATTATATGAAAAATGTAAGTAACTGACAACATAAGTTTTTTTGAATGGGTGCGCGATTTAAAAAATGATTTCAAAAAAGTATCAAAGGTTTTCCCTAAAATGTATTCTGGGTTCAAAGATCAAAAGGAGATGACAATGAGCTTCCAGAACCCAGTTTTCATTCCTGGCCCAACCAATATGCCCGAAGCCGTACGGCAGGCGTGCTATATGCCGACAATTGACCACCGCTCGCCAGTATTTGGCAAGATCCTTCACCCGTGCCTTGAAGGCGTCCGCAAAGTACTGAAATCCGACAGTGCCAAGATCTTCATATTTCCATCTACAGGGACTGGTGGCTGGGAGACCGCATTGTCAAACACGCTCAACAGCGGCGACAAGATTCTGGCGGCGCGCAATGGCATGTTTTCGCATCGCTGGATTGATATGTGCCAGCGCCACGGCCTAGATGTTCAGATCGTTGAGACCCCTTGGGGGCAGGGTTTACCTGCGGATAAATACGAAGAGATCCTCAAGGCGGATACCAACCACGAAATCAAGGTTGTATTGGCGACACACAATGAAACAGCGACCGGCGTGAAATCAGACATCGCCGCTGTACGAAAGGCACTCGATGCCACTGGTCACCCTGCCATGTTGTTTGTTGATGGGGTCAGCTCCATCGCTTCTATGGATTTTCGATTTGACGAATGGGGCGTAGATATCGCTGTGACCGGGAGCCAGAAGGGCTTCATGTTACCCGCTGGTCTTGCCATTATCGGGTTTTCTGAGAAGGCAATTACAGCATCCAAAACAGCAACGTTGCCCCGGACATTCTTTGACATTGGAGACATGCAAAAGGGTTATGACGCGAACGCGTTTCCCTACACACCGCCTGTTGGGTTGATGAACGGCTTGAAGCTATCTTTGGACATGCTTCTTGAGGAAGGCATTGAAAACGTCTTCGCACGCCACCACCGCATTGCCGAAGGTGTACGTGCAGCAGCGGCCGCATGGGGTCTGGAACTTTGTGCCGCCTCACCTGAAGTTTACTCTGATACCGTCAGTGCCATCTGCACGCCAGAAGGCTTCAACGCTACAGATATCGTGACGCATGCTGCCGATGTTTATGGTGTTGCCTTTGGTGTCGGACTTGGGGATGTCGCTGGAAAGGTCTTCCGTATCGGCCATTTGGGCAGCCTGACAGACGTCATGATGCTAAGCGGGTTGGCCACAGCCGAGATGTGTATGGTGGATCTTGGTCTCGATATTAAGCTTGGTTCCGGTGTCGCGGCTGCGCAAGAGTATTACCGCGCGAACCCGGCGGCCGCACTCAAAAGCGCCGCTTGAGCAGGTGGCAATGATGTATATCCCGACCTTTCAAGATATGCTTGACGCACATGAACGGATCAAGCCTCACATCAATCGCACGCCGGTTCTGACGTCAGCGTACCTGAACGAACTGACCGGCGCGCGGTTGTTCTTTAAATGCGAGAACTTTCAGACACCTGGGGCCTTCAAGGTTCGCGGTGCCAGCAATGCGGTGTTCGGTTTGGACGAAGAGCAGGCAAAGAAGGGTGTGGCGACACATTCGTCCGGCAACCACGCCTCCTGCCTGAGTTTTGCGGCCAGCTTACGCGGCATTCCTTGCAACGTGGTTATGCCCAAGACGGCTCCGCAAGCCAAGAAAGATACCGTGGCGCGCTATGGTGGGAAGATCACCGAATGTGAGCCTTCTACCTCTTCTCGTGAGGAGACCTTTGCGAAGGTGCAGGCGGCGACAGGTGGTGATTTTGTTCACCCCTACAACGATCCACGGGTTATTGCGGGCCAGGGAACATGTGCGCGCGAGTTCATGGAACAGACCGACGGTCTCGATATGGTAGTGGCCCCAATCGGCGGCGGCGGCATGATCTCAGGCACGTGCTTGACCCTGTCAAAGCAGGCACCGGAAACGCAAATCATCGCGGCCGAACCTGAACAGGCAGATGACGCGTACCGCAGCTTCAAGGCGGGGCATATCATTGCTGACGATGCCCCAAAGACAATCGCAGATGGGTTGTTGGTTCCACTCAAAGATCTGACTTGGCATTTCGTTTCAAACCACGTGACAGATATCCTAACGGCCTCTGAGGAAGAGATCATTGACGCGATGAAACTCACTTGGAAACATCTGCGGATCGTTATGGAAGCCAGTTCCTCAGTACCGCTCGCAACCATTTTGAAAAACAAAGAACGGTTCGCTGGCAAGCGGGTCGGCATTATCATCACAGGCGGGAATGTCGACCTCGACAAACTGCCTTGGCTTAAGTGAAGGGAAACTATGACATGAGCACGCAAGTAAATTTCGAAGACTATGATGTCGGTTACGATATTCCCGCCAAACCCGGGATGGATGAATCCGATATTCAAACCCCGTGTCTGATCCTTGATCTTGATGCGCTTGAACGCAACGTCAAGAAAATGGGTGACTATGCAATTGAGCATGGAATGCGCCACCGCGCGCACGGCAAGATGCACAAATCCGTTGATGTGCTGAAGTTGCAGCAGGACATGGGTGCGGCTGTTGGTGTGTGCTGTCAGAAAGTGTCCGAAGCGGAAGTTTTTGCACGTGGCGGCATCAAAGACGTGATGGTTTCCAATCAGGTAACTGAGCCTGCAAAGATCAGACGCCTAGCGGAAATGCCAAAGTTTGGCTGCCGTGTTCTGGTCTGTGTGGACGATCCTGAGAACGTGAAAGCACTGTCTGATGCGGCAGTTGCTGCTGGCACTCAAATCGAAGCGCTCGTCGAGATCGATTGCGGTGCAGGTCGGTGTGGCGTGAGCACCACACAAGATGTTGTAAATATTGCAAAACTCATAGATTCAGCCGAAGGCCTGAAGTTTGCAGGCATTCAAGCTTATCAAGGTGCGATGCAGCACATGGATCTGTATTCAGATCGTAAGGAAAAGCTGGATGCCGCAATCGCCCAAGTCGCGGACGCTGTAAACGGATTGAAAAGCAACGCCCTTGAATGTGACATCGTTGGCGGTGGCGGCACCGGTTCATATTACTTTGAGAGCGCATCCAACGTTTACAATGAGCTGCAATGTGGCTCCTACGCCTTTATGGACGCGGACTACGGCCGCATCCTAGACGAGAATGGCAAACGCATTGATGACGGCGAATGGGAGAACTCTCTGTTTATTCTGACAACAGTGATGAGCCATTCGAAAGCTGACAAAGCCATCGTTGACGCAGGCCTCAAGGCACAATCCGTAGATAGCGGACTGCCATTTGTTTACGGTCGTGATGATGTCGAATACCTCAAGTGTTCAGATGAACACGGCGTTATTGGCGACCCGAACAGCGCGTTAAAAATCAACGACAAACTGCGTCTGGTTCCGGGCCACTGCGACCCAACCTGCAACGTTCATGACTGGTATGTAGGTGTACGCAACGGCAAGGTTGAGACCGTTTGGCCGGTATCGGCACGTGGCCGCGCCTATTAAACAGAACTGTAATAACAATCTGGCTCTGATAGAGCTGGTAAGTCGCCCGTGTGTGCATGCTTCCCGCCCAGTTGCACACACAGGCGCACAAACTAACGGGAGAACCCAATGTTAATCGTACCAGAGCGCGAAATCGCCGACTTAATGACACGTGAGGCGGCTTTTGGAGCTGTTGAAGGTGTCTTTGCTGCCATGGCATCGCAAGATGCCTACAACTTTCCAGTTATCCGCGAAGCGATTGGCCATGAGGATGCGCTCTATGGTTTCAAAGGCGGGTTTGACAAAGCTGGCATGGCGCTTGGCTTGAAGGCGGGCGGTTACTGGCCGAACAATTTGGAAAAGCACGGCCACATCAATCACCAATCCACGGTCTTCCTGTTTGATCCCGACACTGGAATGGTCAAAGCGATGGTGGGTGGTAACCTATTGACCGCATTGCGCACCGCAGCCGCCTCTTCGGTTTCAATCAAACACCTGGCCCGCAAAGACGCGAAAGTTATCGGAATGATTGGGGCGGGGCATCAGGCAACATTCCAGTTGCGCGCGGCCCTTGAGCAGCGCAACTTTGAAAAAGTAATTGGCTGGAATTTCCACCCCGAGATGCTACCGAACCTAGAAAATGTTGCGACCGAAGCTGGCCTACCATTTGAGGCCGTTGAGCTTGATCAATTGGGCAATGATGCGGACGTGATCATCTCAATCACATCTGCATTTTCGCCCTCTCTGATGGCGGATCATGTATCTCCGGGCACTCACATCGCCTGCATGGGCACAGACACCAAGGGCAAACAAGAAGTTGAATCAGCCTTGCTGGTAAAATCGACTGTGTTCACGGATGAAGTCGCGCAATCAATCAGCATCGGTGAGGCACAACACGCCATCGCTGAAGGATTGATCGCAGAAAGTGATGTGAACCAGATCGGTGCCGTGATCAATGGAACCCATACCGGGCGGAGCTCTGACGATGAGATCACACTCTTTGATGGAACGGGTGTTGGCCTGCAGGATTTGGCGGTTGCAGCAAGTGTTGTTGACTTGGCCGTTGAGAAAGGCGTTGCAATCGAAGTCGATTTTTGATGAGCACCAATGTGGCATATACAACGGGTCCGGTGGAGGAATTGGCCGGACCCCGCATGCCCATCTCGGGTGGTGTCAGACTAATTCGAACTCGTCTCTGCTTGGACATTATTGCTGCCCTTTACGCCGGGCCAAGACCGCGCCACTCGGCGAGTGCAGCGGTGCGGTTGAGCTTAAAATTTGGTCTGGAGTAGAGGCTGCGCTCCGAGTTAAAATGATTGTAGACTGAGGCATGAAGGGCGACGAATATCTATAAACTTCGGGTCTGCTGTATCGCTTCCTTGTTTTTCTGAGAAATATCAAAGCAGATTTGCGAACACTGCATTTTGTGACATTGGCTTCCAACACTTTGCCTTCGTGGCCAACGACACGCCAGAGACAGTACGTCTCGCCATTAATCTTTACAAAAACTTCATCCAAAAACCATCGCCAATTCGAATGCGCACAAAGCTGCTGCACCCGTTTTCTTCGGGTCTTCGCAGCGAACAAAAGGGCCGAACCGGTTCCACCAGAAACGCACAGTTTCGTGGCTAATGCCGATCCCTCGCTCGTGCTGCAGGTTTTCCACATTCCGCAGCGAAAGCGGAAATCGAACATACAGCATCACCGTCAGGCGAACGATCTCGGGGCTGCTATGGAAGTACTTAAATGGGTCACGTTTTATCATGGGTGGACGTTACAAAACCACCCTGCCCAGTTCAATTCAAATCCATCTGACGGCGCCAATTATACTGTTTTAATGCAGTAACTTAACGGCCGCCTACAGGTGACCTTTTGCTTTTCTGAAATAGATGTGGAAACAATGTGGAAGCAGCCGGGATGGAATCGTGTTGCTGTATTTATGTCTCGGTGCAATTCTGGGGAAAGTATTGACGTACCTAAAACAGCCTTTCATTCTGACTAAGCTGAACTACCGTCTCTATTCGCAACAGAGACGCCAGTAAGGAGTTAGCTTTTCACATTTTAAACTGCGCAGCACCCATTACTCAACGATCTCAGAAATTTGTAAAAATGCGATAGGCGGATAGAGGCTTAATTCTCTGGCTACGTCCATGTTAATTACATAAGCAAAATCGGTCACCCTAGCGATAGGCAGCTCACCCGGTATAACCCCGTCCCGAAGAATCTTTAGCGCCTGTCGGGCGGCGTGCCCGCCAACGTCAGAAGCTTTTGCGGCAATAGAAAGTAGCGCCTGGTTTTCACGGACAACCTCTTCATAAGGGCTCAAAACTGGCAACCCGTGTTGTACTGCTACTTTGGTGAACCTTTCTCCGTTCAGGCGCAAAAATGAACTTGAACCCAGATAAATGAAATCAACCCCTTCTGCAGCCAGTTGCGCCACCCGATCATCTATCAAAGCAGGGTCAGGGGTTTGCATATTTCCAGGATCAATTTCCAACGCAGTTAAAGTGAACCCCATTTCCTCCGCGAGTAAGGCCATTTCGCCCACTTTCAGAACCGAATTTTGTTCCGACCGAGCATATATCATTCCGAGATGCTGAAATTCAGGGAGAACCGTTTGAATTGTTCTGATATTTACCTCTTCGGGAACGCGGTTATAGGTTCCAGCCACATAATCACGACCGCTGGCCTCAAAACTTTCCGCAATTCCGCTGCCGAACGGGTCTGAGACATACATGAACACCAGTGGTCGGTCATGTATGAATTCCCTCGGATTGGCCTCATCCATTCGACCTGCAATTCCAAGAGTTACGCTTGTGCCATAAGTCAGCACAAGGTCTGCATCAAGAGCACGCGCTTCTTCCACAAAATCAGGGAAATTTTGCTTATCTTGATCAGCGTCTCTCAGTTCCACCCGTGCCGGGAAGCCGCTTTCGGCAATGCCATTCAGAAAACCTTCGCATCCGTGTTCGCATCCCTCCCAAAAAACGGCATATATCAGCTTTTCATCGGCAAATGTGTTTAACCCACTGGTGAGCAAGAACAGGGTCGCAGCCATGAAATTTCGCATCATATTTCTCGTCTCCGCTGTGTTTTATATGTTAGCTAACATCTTCAGGTTACTATAGCCGCGCTGCTGGCTTTCTCTCTTCGCCCGGCCAGAAACATTAGGCAAAGCCCGAAAAGCATTAAAGCTCCCACACCCGCCGTTGCCGCGACATACCCAAACTTGGTTGCCAGAATGACTGACCCAATCAGACCACCGATGGCAGCGACCCGTTCAATCAAGCGCAATGCTGCCAGTGCAAAGTCACCTGCACCTTCAATTTCTGTTTCTTCGCCAATTACAATTGCATGGGCATATTGCGTAGCGTCGCACAGGGAATGCCCAACTCCAAATGCCGCGACGACAAATACCAACACCCAGAAATCTGGCCAAACACTCAGAACACTGACTGCGGAGCCACCCAACAAAAGCCCGGTCAGAAGCAAAGGCACGTTTCCAACCCTACCATCGGCAAGTTTTGCTACCGTCGGTCCGACCAATATCTGTGCAATGTAGTATAGCATGACAACCCTGCCAATATCGGCAACTCGGACGCCCTGAGCGTCAAGCATAACCGGCGTCAGGTACCAGATGAAAACTGACATGCCTATATTCATGGGCACGGAAGCACCAAATGCGAGTGCAAGAAAACGCCGGTTCAACAAAACGCGCGAGGCATCACGCCAGCTTGTATGCGGGGAAGGGCTAACCTCAGCTTCTACCTTAACTTGACGCGATATTGTTTTGGCACCGACCAAACCGGCTAGGATTACGAGGATACCACCGAAGAAAAATGTATTAGAGAGGCCAATCCGGTCAGCCAGAACGCCGCCTAGAGCAGCGCCGCATAGTGCCCCCCCAATGATGACAAACAGATACCCCCCGATGGCCTGGGTGATTTCAGACTTGGGAGCTGTGCGAATTGCGTAATCTTGGCAGGCGATCGTGGCCTGCGCATACACGAGAGCCATTGCTCCGTGCCAAAAAGATATTGCGAAAACGGATTTTCCAAGCCCCACACCGATCATGGCAATAGCCGTCAAAGGGATCGAAATCAGAAACAACGAGCGGGGATCAATCAACTTTGAGAGCGCGCCGCCGAATGGTGCCATCAGCGCCATCGCAACAAGATAGGCCAACAACGGCGCAGTCGCCGCCATGTCGGTTGTCATCCAGTCTGGTGCCCCAGATTTTTGTGCATAAAGGGGAAGAAAAGCACCACTAATTTCAGTAGCGGTTGAGAACAGGAAAACCGCCAACCGGACATCAACAAAATAGGCCTGCGGCAACGCATTTGGCTTTCGGCCGCATTCCTGCTTCCCAAAAAGGTGTTCGGCGCGATCAGAAAGATGTCTGGCTATGCGCCGTAGGTCTCCTGCTTCGCGTGCAGAAACCACGTGGCGGAAGCCTGCATTCCTTTGCTCTTTGAGCAGAGTAAATATCCGGTCTAAAGGTTTACCGAGGGTATTGGCCGAAACCAGTGCAACGATTTCAAAGG
>Ga0209395_1003323_pt1 | contig 20014 bp, 19 predicted proteins | sample GOMGulsemesocosm_3_FD_184635 | JGI IMG/M metagenome (GOLD analysis project Ga0209395, IMG submission 184635) | Methane-oxidizing microbial communities from mesocosms in the Gulf of Mexico - GOM9D Gulf of Mexico (SPAdes) (version 2) | ecosystem: Environmental > Aquatic > Marine > Cold seeps... | reverse complement strand
TAAGTAACTAATTGAATTATAACAATTTAATCCAAATATTTGATAATGATTTAAAAGTTTCGCAATCTGCGACATATTCTGGGAATCACCCTAGAGCAACGCATAGATATGAACTATTAATGGCGATGAGTAGCATGTTTTGCCAAGCGATCGCGGTCCACGTAGTTATTCAGCGCGATCGTCATCGACAGTAAAATGTAGATTGGCCAAGTAAAACCCATGGTTAAAAAGCTGCCTGAAACGCAAAAGCTTAATATGCCCGCTTGAATAGCTTGCGCGTTGGCAAAGAGAACTGGACAGTAGTGCTCATCATCTTTTAAGAAGTAATTTAAACTTTTACTGCTGAGGATAAATAGGCGCACAATAATAGCGATAAACACTAGCAAACCCAAAAAGCCAGTCTCTGCCAATATACCGAACCAGGTACTGTGAACGGCGTGGTTTTGCCCATCCCAGTGTTGCGAGTAGGCAAAATAGTTGGAGATAAAATTATTGATGCCCACACCATTGAGTGGGTGCTGGAGTGCCATGTTAAACGCCGCTTGCCAAGCGTAGAGTCGGCCCATCGCTGAATCATCAATTTCCATGCCTTCAACTGCACCGGACTGGCGAGAATCTAATCCAGCTGCAAACATTAAGAAAATCAACACAAAGGGAATAGCAGCAAAGATGATGGTTTTATTTTTGATGTTTTTCCAGGCAAATAGCCCGCAAACAGACAGTATACCTAACAGACCACCCCGGCTTTGGGTGGCGATAATGGCGGCAAAAATGGCAATAAAAATCAGGATGCAAAGTCTTTTAGACCAAGGGCCAACCCCTTTAGTGAGTGCGTAAGCAAGGCAGAAGCCCGCGGGAAATAATAGCACTAAGGCCAAATCGTTGGGATCGCCCAACATAGAGCCAATACTTCTGCCAATAGTCACGCGGGTGCCTTCCACCAACTCAAGCTTATTCACTTTGTTGTACAGCGTCGCCAAGCTGGTGATCAAACCGCAAAATATCATCGTGATAATGACAATTCTAAACTGCTCTTTTTTTGCCAATAGCCAGCTAATGGCAAACACCATGATAGTGATTTTGATATACGTATCGGTAAAGCTCTGCATGGCGACGGCGCGGTTAGTGGCCATAAATGCACCGATAGCCACTAACAGGGCAAAAAAGCTAAACAGCATCAGCTCGCGTGAGAAAAAAAGATTAATGTTTTTAAACCACAAGTTACACCCCAGTGAAAACAAGGTGGCTAAGGCCAGTAGTTGTGGCAAATGCAGCGGTGATAACAGCGGGAATATTTCATGGATGCGAAAAAAAGAGAAGCAGATAAATGTCAGGCAGAGTAAGAATGGCGTTTTTAAACTAAACACTATCAGTGCGGGTAATAGCGCAATTAACCCAACACCAAGGGCGGGCATTAAGTGCCAGATGAGCGCCAGTAATAGACAGCAAATCCCCGCCACTATTACCTGATGTATTTTGTTGTCCTGATGATACTTGTACATATTTACCCTCTACTTTTTATAATGTAAAAATGTATTTATTGACTATTTTTGTAGCTTTTTTATAGGGTTTGGTAGCAGCTTTAATTGTACGGCAGAGACCGCGAGTGCAATAAAAGTGCTGCTGTAGATGAACACGTTTTTCAAACTCAATGCATCGCGCGGTAAAAAATGTATGGCTAATAGTGTTAAAGCAATTTGTATGCCTAATGTGCATGACGGGTAGGGGATAGGGCAGTGTTTTTGGCTGATAATGAAACTGATTAATACCCGAAAAGTGAGTGCGATAGCGGTCGCGAGCATAGCTCCCCAAATGTTAAACACAGGAATAAAAGCCAAGTAACCGATCAGTGCCAGTAGTGCGGCAGCGGCATCCACAGCGGCCACCGACCAAGTAGTTTCACCGCTAAGCATACCTAAATTAATACTGTTATTGATAGAGTGAAGCGCGGCTAAAAAGGCCAAATAGGGGATGTAGTTGACGGCGCCGTGATACTCAACCGGTGATAGTAAGCGCACTAAAATAGGGCCAGTGACGGTGATTAGCAAAGCACTAAAAAGCGCGATGATCACACCCATACTGGCATATTTAGCACACAGTGCGCGGCCGTGTTGTGCTTTGAGGTAGCTAAAGCGTTTTGCGTGCCACCACATATCAAAGGGCTGAATGAGTACCGCGGTTAATAAGCCAAATTTACAGGCCAAGGCATAGCTGGCCATAGAGGCAGTACCGATACTCTCCGCCAGAATCCAGCGATCAAAACTACCGAGTACAAAACCGGCTATACCGACAAATACCAATGGCCCACCGTAGCGGGTGTAGCGCTTAAACAGTGTCAGTGAAAAAGCAATACCGGTATCCGCTAGCTGTACTTTAATTAAATAACCACTAAGTAGTGAAATAGCCACAAAGGTCGCACTCAACACGCCTACTACACCAAAACCAAGTACCAAGAGCACGATAGCCAAGGTCACTTGTATCAGCGCCATTGAACCACTGGCTAAAAAGAATTGCCAAGCGCGATCTTTAATTCTAAACCAACTCAGTGGCACTATGACTATTCCCCCCAGGCAAATGCTGGCGAGAATTAATCGGGTTTCCAGCGCGCTAATGTCACCGGGTAGCCACTGACTAATCACACCGGCTAACAACTGGGTGAAAATAAGCGAGCTAGCAGCGATTAGCAAGGTTAAACCAAAAATGTTAGCCGCCGCTGTTGATGGTGAAATTATAGAGGCGTGAGGGCTGTTTTGGTCAGCATTTTCTGACCCAGATGCATAGCGGTATAACGTTTCAGTTAAGCCCATGGCGATGACAATGCTCAATAAATCAGCCAGTGTTTGCAGTACATCTAAGCGCCCGTACTCTGCCAGGGATAAGTAGTGAGTAGTAAAGGGCACCATGATGAACCCAAGCCCTTTTGCCAGAATTAATGCACTGGCATATAACAGGCTGTGCTGGAGCGCGACAGGCAAACGAGTAAAGTGATAGAGCGGGTTTAAGCGCCGCACTCCAGCAGTATCCGCAGCGGTTAAGAACGTTAATTTAGCGAGTTTATTTAGCATAACTAAAGACCTTTAGCTGCAGCGCTACTTGTAATTTGCGACTGTTTAAATAGCAGCCTAAAAATAACAAAAGGGCAAATCCCCAAGGTGCTTTACCCAATTCGATAGCCGGTGCCGCTTGCAGTTGAATAACGTTTTGTGCGGTCGGAATAGCGGCAAATAATGCGGTGACAGGATCGCCACTGACAATAAATAATGCATCGTTAAAATCATTGTCGCCCCCTGGGCGCACTAGATCTTCAAAACCTAAGATGATTTGATCTGGCTGTTCTGAGGAACTCATCATGGCGATGTGCCTTGAATCTTCAGCGGCATTGTCAATAGTGGCGGTGCCATCATTCTCAGGATTTAGGAAGTCGACACTGTAGAAAGTGATGGGATTATTGCTGTTGTCCCAGCCTTGTACTTCACCGTTTTGCCAGGCATTTTGCATGAGGAAAAAGCCAATATTGGTACCTCCTTCAAAGAGCTCGCCACCGCTTAAAGTGTAGCCTCCGCTGCCATCGGGGGTGATGTCAGATTGCGTTAAAGAGACAGTGTCACCGGCATTTAAGCTACCTCCTGCGCCGGATTTAGAGCTGTTGTTAAAAATCATCCCGGAAGTCACACCGCTGAGGTTTTGCACTTCATCAATATCCACCCGGCCGGAACTGTCGGTGTCGATATCGGCAAAATTCATTTCCGCAAAGGTATTGTCATCAAAAGTGAAATAGCCGAGAGAGTTTTTATAACCGGCCCCTTCATCGATAAAGGTGACACCGATGTGGGCATCTTCTTGCAGGGTTATGTTTGGATCGTAGGCTAAATTGAGGAACTCTTGATTGACGACGGTGCTTTCTGGTAATGCCTCGCTAATTTCTGAAATAAGATCGGGCGAAAGCTCTATATTGACGATAGAGTCAGACAAGTCATCCGCGGCGAGTAAATCATATGTCGCCAGCGCGCCCAACACTGTGAGTAGTTGGTAACCTCTAATAAATTTCATAGTATTCTCCTTGATTAAACCTAAGTAGCTACGTCATTAATGTATTGTTTTGGCGATGAGTGGAGCTATATGGCACTGACCGAATTCAGCGAATGCCAAGGCGTGGATAGGTTTTATTGGCAGTGATAATAACTGACGGATTTTTTGTTTAACCCTCGCAAAGGCGTAGCCAAATTGAGGGAAATGCTGGTGGATCTGCCCATTGAAAATATATCCTTGGCTGTCAGCATTAGGGACAAGAAGCGGTAGAATATGAGCCGCTTCTGCATTTCTGTGCAAACTTAATAAAGCGATGCTGCCCTGACAGTGTGGTGATTGATAACCTTTTATATAATAGGCGCCCTGATTGGTGGCACGCATTTTTCCCAGTGGTTTTAGCCAAGTACTCAGTTGCTGGTCTATCGCCACCGGCGCCATCTTCGAAAAGTCTATTGTCACAGTGTTAGCGGTGTTTAATACGCGGCTAATGGGTGCCAACAGACCGGCTAGTAACAATAGCAAACTGAGGCTTAGCGGCCATGTGTTGGTATTTCTCATGTGATTTGCTCCAATTGACACAAAGTAGGGCGACAAAAGTGGTTAGATAGCTAAAAAGTTCTGCGCCCCCCCCTTCGTGGAAGTATGCGTAATCCGTCATAGAAAGGGACATCATGGACAGTCTTAAGCTGTTACAGCTAAGGGTCAGTACTATTAACAGTGCAATTCGGTAAAGATCTTTTTTATGAGTGTTTTTGTGCAGCAATAGCGTGCAATTAAGCCAAAGCAATAGCGCCAGTGAAATATTGGTAAAAGAAGAACAGCCCGTTAATATCACTAAATTGAAGTGCTCGCCGATCACAATATTGCTGTGCTCAGGGGCCGTTAATGAAAAACTGAGTATCAGTTGTGTTACCAACCGATCAAAACTGAGTAATTGTTCAGTAAGCAAGTTTAAGCCCAATAAACTTAAGGGATCTCTTAAGGCAATCGCCAGCATCAGTATTGCGCTAGTACGTGCCGCTGAATTTGGCTGGGATGTTTTCCACCAACCGACACTCGCCAGTGCTGCAATTAACCAGCTGCTAGTGGCGTTTGGAATCAATAGTAATAGCCCTAAACAAACAGCGAGTGTTTGTTCTATGCCTTTTGCCGGAAACAGACTGTTATCTGGTGCCTGCTTAATCACTAGATAGGCGCAGCTTAGTAGTGCTAACCAAATCGTTAAATTTTGCCCAAGTCCACTGCTAATCGCTTGGGCAGGTCCCTGTGAAAACCAGCTGTGCAGCATACTAGGTAGTAGTGCATTAAACGCAGCTAGAAAACTCAGCAAGCACAAAGGTGAAAGCTGACCTATAAAACGATAGGTGACGTTAAACATAGTGTTGGCCCTTGTTTAAATGATCCATTACCGCACTGTGATAAACATCGACAATTTTAGGGATAAGGCAATCACAGCTGTAATTGTCGTTGACTTTACGCCTAGCGGCATCGGACATTGCCAGTTTTTGGTAGGGGGGCATCATCTGCCACTGCCTGATGCTTGCGCGAAAAGCTTCTATGTCATCTCGCTCAATTAACCAGCCACTATTATTGTGATCAATGAGTTCTGTTAAACCGCCGAGTTTAAAACTGACCACTGGGATACCGCGAGACATCGCCTCTAAGGCCACAAATGGCAGACCTTCAAAGCGACTGGTGATACAGAGTAACCCTATATTTTGCCACTGCTGTTGCATGTCGCAATAACCTTTAAAACAAACATGAGGATGCTGGCGCTGCAATGCCGCTTTTAACGGGCCATCGCCATAACAAGTAAAGGTATTGGTGGCGACTAATGTGCTGCTGATGTTGGCAAAAATATCCGGTCCTTTTTCATGAGAGAGACGACCGACAAAAGCGATTTCTTTATTGTTGGTATTAAAAAAGGGACTGCCTAAGGTCAGTTGTCGCTGGATGAAGTTTGGAATGTAATGCGCATCTACCCCAATACGCTCGCTAATGTCTTGGCTAACGCTGATGACTTTGTTTGCCAGTGTGGCGCTGGCATCATCAAGGCGCGAATAAAGTTTCAGTTTCCCCTGGCCCATGTCCCCAGAGTGATAGGTTGAAACAACCGGTGTTTGGCATAAGTTGGCCAGCAAGCGGCCGAGTATGCCGGCTTTATAGCCGTGTGTCGCCAGTAAACTAGGCTGTTTTTTTAACAGCGGTAACAGCGCAAAGATGTTATCTAAGTAACGGTATCTAATGCCCAGCTGATTAAGTTGTTGCGTCAGAGGATGGGGCCCATAATGGCGTGCAAAGATAACTTCACATTGATACTGGTGTTCGTTAAGCCACTGGGCGAGTTTGATGACGTGTGTTTCAATGCCACCCATGCTACTGCTGTCTAATAACTGAAATATTTTAATATTTTGAATGTTTATCAAAATTATTCTCCCACTGCTAAAGAGTTTTTTAACATCTACAGCAAGAAACTTACCTACTTATATTTATATGTTTAAAAACAGAAAGTTATAAATTATATTTGAGTGTTTTTGGACGTTTCTAGGATAATGCGGGGTAAATTCAGATTATTTAGCGATTATTTAGCAATTATTTGTAAATTGTTTCTCAAAATGCGAATCAGAGCGTTAATTATGTCATAGTCATTGTTCAACTTGTTGAAACTTAGGCAGTAAATTTTTGGCTGGCATCTTGCATTTACCTTATTGATTTATCTTATTGTTAGTTGCGAGAGATAAAAATTGCTTATTGAGTTGGGTTTCTAATAGCCCGCATCATGTAAATTTCAGCAAGGAGTGGCTATGAGATTCTTAGTGACAGGTGGTTGTGGGTTTATCGGCTCTCATTTATGTGAAATGTTAATATTGCAAGGGCATGAAGCACTAGTGCTTGATGATTTGTCTTCAGGCTATAAATCGCAGCTGGCGCAGGGAGCTGATTTTATTGAAGGCAGCGTTTTAGATGAATTTTGTGTGGCGCAGGCAATGCAAAACATCGATGGCTGTTTCCATCTTGCCGCTATTTCTAGTGTGCATAGCTCAAGCGAGGATTGGGTAGCTGTGCATAAAATTAATCAGCAGGGTGCAATCAATGTATTTTGCGCGGCGAGGCCGACGCAGCTGCGGGGTCCTATACCTGTGGTTTATGCCTCCTCAGCAGCAGTCTATGGTGATAATGCCTGTTCGCCCTTATCAGAGAGCGCTTGTCCGAGTCCGGTTAGTGCCTATGGTGCTGATAAACTTGGCTGCGAGTTGCACGCCAGAGTTGCTTGGTTAGTGTATAAAGTGCCTACTGTAGGCTTGCGCTTTTTTAATGTCTACGGTCCTAGACAAAACCCTAACTCGCCTTATACTCAAGTGATATCGTTGTTTATTGATCATATTCTCAATGTCAAAGCGCTGCATTATGCCGGGGATGCAAAACAGACCAGAGATTTTGTCTATGTAGCAGATGTGGTGAGGTTTTTGATCAGTTCAATGCTCGATTTTCGTGATCAGGCGGGTATTTTTAATGTCTGTACTGGCCGTTCAATATCGATCGTTGAATTGGCTAAAACACTGGCAGTATTAGCGGGAAAAGCTCCGCAAATTACTTACAATAACGCCAGCGGTGGCATTGTAGTGAGCTCTTTAGGGGATCCTGCCAAAGCGATTGAAAAACTGCAATTAACCTGTGAAACGACTTTGGCACAAGGATTAAAAGAGACTATAGATGCTGAACTTGAAAAATGTCAATAAGTGACTCTCGCTCTATTTTTCGCCGGTTGTCGCTAATGTTGCTCGTACCTTTAAAAGGCAGAAATTAGTATTATTTTGTTAGAGTTAAGTTTTTTTTTGTGTTCTAATTCGCTCCCATGTTTAAACCATTATCCCTGTATGTTGGCCTGCGATATACCGCAGCGAAGCGCAACAATAATTTCATCTCTTTTATCTCTTTCGTCTCAATGCTAGGGCTGATGCTCGGCGTTGCCGCCCTGATAGTAGTACTGTCTGTCATGAACGGCTTTGATCGCGAATTGCGCGGCCGTATTCTTGGGATGGTGCCACATGCAACGATCACCGGCTACAACGCTCACATCGATGACTGGCAGCAGTTATCGGCGACGGTTGAGAAAGATCCTCGAGTAATTGCCAGCGCGCCTTTCATTAAAACTCAAGGAATGCTGACATATGGTGGGCAGGTAAAACCTGCTTTTGTGCAAGGTGTTGATCCGCAAGCTGAAAAAAATGTATCCATCGTAACCAATCATATACAGACAGGCAGTTGGGAAGCGCTAGAGGCGGGTGCCTTTAATATTGTATTAGGCGATTTGTTGGCTCGTCAATTGGGCTTACAACTCGGTGATAAGGTGACTCTAGTGATGCCCGAAGCGTCAGTAAGCATTGCCGGTATTACCCCTAAATTGAAGCGCTTTACTTTGGTCGGCACATTTTCAGTGGGCGCTGAATTAGATAGCTCACTAGGTTATATTCATATTGGCGATGCTGCGAGATTAAGACGCTTGCAAGGCGTTGAAGGCATACGCCTAACCTTTGATGATCTGTTTAAAGCGCCGGTAGCGGTGCGTGAAATAGCCATAAAGTTGGACGGTATTTATCAAATCTCCGATTGGACTCGCACCCAAGGTAATCTCTTTCAGGCGATTCAAATGGAAAAGCGCATGGTCGGATTGTTGTTATTCCTAATCGTCTTTGTTGCTGCGTTTAATATAGTGTCGACGCTGGTGATGGTGGTGACGGATAAAAAATCAGATATCGCTATCTTGCGAACACTGGGGGCAACTCAAGGACTCATCATGCGCATATTTATGGTGCAAGGTATTGTCATCGGCTTCTTAGGTACTTTCTTAGGCACCGCTTTAGGTGTTTTGCTGGCGCTGACAATTAGTGATGTTGTAGGCTTTTTTGAAACCTTATTCGGCGTGCAAATTTTATCGCCAGATGTGTATTTTATCTCCTATTTGCCTTCAGAACTTATCTGGTCAGATGTTTTAGTGATTGTTTTAGTGGCGCTTGGCATTAGCTTTTTTGCCACTTTATACCCTGCTTTTAAAGCATCTCGAACCGAACCTGCTGAGGCTCTGCGCTATGAGTGATGTATTAGTGTGTCAAAATATATGTCGTACTTTTAATGAGGCGGGTAGCCAATTGCAGGTATTAAAGGATATATCCTTTAATATTGGCCAGGGCGAGCGTGTTGCTATCATGGGAGCCTCAGGCTCAGGTAAGACCACCTTATTGAACACTATTGGCGGGTTGGAGTCTCCCACTAGTGGTACTGTGCATGTCGGTGGCGAATCACTGTACGAAACATCCGAGCGCAAACGTACCAGACTACGCAACCAGCAGCTGGGTTTTGTCTATCAGTTTCATCATTTGCTGCCTGAATTTAATGCAATAGAAAATGTCGCCATGCCTTTGCTACTGGCCGGTAAGTCTAGAAATATCGCGACACAGCAGTCGATCACACTGTTAAAGGCGGTAGGGCTAGAGCACCGTTTATCTCATAAACCGGCCAAGCTTTCAGGAGGGGAAAGACAGCGAGTGGCAATTGCCAGAGCGTTAGTGACAACTCCTGCCTGTGTCTTAATGGACGAGCCAACCGGCAATTTAGATTCGCATACTGCGTTGGATATTCAAGCGTTAATGGATGAATTAAATCAGCAGTATGGTATTTCGTTTATTGTTGTGACGCACGATGAAAAACTGGCGCAACGCATGGATAGAACGCTTCTTCTTGATGACGGGCAGTTAACCCAACGAGTTTGATTTTCTGCTCACCAAGCATGGATACATTGTGCAGGTTTAGTGTTAGTGAGTATTTGTGGATATCACAGGGGTATATAGCGCCAGTAGATTTTGTCAATCGACCTACAATTAAACACTGCCGTTAAATCACAATTGAGTTGATATTTGGCAGCACAGGGCGATTGGTGTGTATTGCTATCCGTGTTAAACTGCAGCGCTTCAAGTAGTGGGCTGGTTGGTGAAAGATCGCTTATTAGCGGTTGAATTTTGCTGATTAAGGCGATTTATAGCGCCTTGCTACTTGTCTGATTTACTGTTTCTGCTACTGCGTTTACTCCAGCTACTTCTTACCTGCCAAATCCATAAAATATTTATAATCACGTAAGCCAGCACTCCAAAGATAAAGGCGCAAACTACTGATCCAGTTATCAATGGCCACCATATGGATGACAGTTGTTCGCTGACATATTCTAAGGTGAAGGCTATGTTATCATCTAGAGGCTCAGAGCCGAGTAAATAGGTGCCTACTTTATAAGTAAAATAAAAGATCGGCGGCATAGTGATGGGGTTGGTGATCCAGACTAAACTGACTGAGATGAGCATATTGGCACGCAACATCATGGCGAACATCGCGGCGACCAGCATCTGCATTGGAATAGGGAGTAAAGCACAGAAAATACCGGCCAAAAATGCTCGAGAAACAGATTTTCGATTAAGGTGCCAAAGTGAAGGGTGCTGAATATATTTAGCAATCCATTTTAAGGAGGGGTTACCCTTTAAACTTTGTTCACTTGGCAGGTATTTTTTAATTAACTTTCGCGGCATCTATGCAGAACTTCATAATACGATTGTCTTATATTATGCACATGAGCTACATTTTAGCCAGTGAAATATGAGTGCTGTTACCGATAATACGGCGCTTTTAGAAATGAACTTAACTGACTGTGCACTAAGCTAATTTAGCGGTTTTTGGTGCAACTGATGAGAGGCTAGAAAGGAGGAGTATGCCGGTTATCGCTGCGAGTTATTTGGCAGGTGTGATCGCGGTTGCTTTTTTAACCCAGCTGCCAAGTGTTTTTTTTATACAAATCATGGCGCTGCTTTCACTGCTAGTGTTTTTCAGTGTATTTAATAAACACAGTAAAGGTATTTATAAAAGCTGGGTCGCGGGGGTTAAAGCGCTATGTGTATTTATATTGTCTTTTGCGCTGGCTGCTTTTCACGGTCATTTCCTGCTTAAAGCGCAATTTAATGATCAATTGTATGCTAGAGATTGTCAGTTGAGTGGAGTAGTGACTGGCCTGCCTAAAATAGCGCCTAATTTTTCTCGATTTGATTTCAAAATAGACACTGCACAGTGCCAGCAAGTTGCACTTGATTTATCTAAAGTGACCCTCAGTCACTATCGCGCAGAGGTGGAGTTACAGGCGGGTGATAGGTTAGAGTTAGTAGCAAGACTGAAAGCGGTGCGCCCGCAGTACAGCCTAGGCGCATTTGACGCCAAGTTATGGGCGATTAATAAAGGTATTAATGCCAGTGGTTATGTGCGTGAAATAACCATCATAGAACCTGATTTTTCGTTGGTAGCGGGGATTCGCCAGCGCGTACAGCGTGATATAAGAGCGCTGAATATTTCCGATGTGGCAAAAATGAGCCTCCAGGCGTTAATCATCGGTGATAAATCCGCGATTGGCGAGCGCCAATGGCAACAATTGCGCGCGACAGGCACCGTGCACTTATTGGTAGTTAGCGGCTTGCATATCGGCATTATGATCGCCATTGGCTGGTGGCTTTGTTTTGTCCTGCGCGCCATTATAGGGGCACTTATCAGCAGTGAAAAACTCATTTATTTACCGGCAGTGGGGGCGCTATCGCTCAGTTTTGTCTACCTGTTGTTAGCAGGGGCTAGTTTATCGACCCAGCGCGCTTGGCTGATGGCGTTGGTGATGATTGGTGGGCAGTTTTTAAGTATCAAGCCCAGTTTGTGGCAGCGCTGGTGGTGGGCGTTGATTATCATCATTAGTTGGCAACCCTTGAGCGTGATGCAACCTGGTTTGTGGCTCTCTTTTCTGGCGGTGGCTGGTTTAATTAGCTTACAAGGTTTCAGGTCATCCAGCTCCATTGTGCCGTTAATCATAAAAAGTCAGTGGGGGGTTTGGCTGGCGTTGTTTCCGCTATTACTGTTGTTTTTTGGCCAAGTCTCTTTGATCTCGCCACTGGTCAATATTTTTGCGATTAGCTTTATCTCTGTGGTGTTGTTTGCGTTATTGCCCGCTCTGTTTATGTACTCTTTAGGCTGGTTTTTGCCTGTTGCAACGATAGCCAAAGCACTGGATTATTTCTGGTTGGCACTGGCAAAAATTGCAGAGTATGAAGAGTTTGTATTGCTCAATATTGGCACGCTTTCAGACACATCTGTGATTGTGATTGCTCTTGGATGCCTGTGTTTGCTATTGCCTTTACCTAAAAAGATAAAAGCTGTGGGACTGCTCAGTTGGCTGCTATTGTTTGCCCCTCCTAGAGAAAGTGTGCAACAAGGAGTGTCTTTTAGATTGACCTTAATCAATGTGGGTCAGGGGCTGTCGGTGTTAGTGCAAACCGCTCAGCGTGCGCTGTTGTTTGATACTGGCGCTGCTTTTGACAGTGGTTTTAATTATTTTAACACGGTGGTGAAGCCGCTTTTAGCGCAACGCAGAATTGATTATCTCGATTTGTTGGTGATCTCGCATGCGGATAACGATCACAGTGGGGGGCTCGTTGCCGCACAGCAAACTTTGTCTATTGATCAGATCGATATGGGGATGCCACTGGGTGGACATAGCGATGGCTGTGTTAGTGACAAGCAGTGGCTTTGGGACGGAGTGACTTTTCACTATCGGCATCCTCGGCAGGGGACTTTTAGCAAGGCTAATAATCAATCATGTGTGCTACAAATTGGGGATTCCCAATGCAGTGTACTGATAATGGCGGATGCAGAGAAAAAACTAGAACGGTCACTTTTGAGAGCCGTCATAGACGCGCCGCAAAAGTTATTAGTCGTCGGGCATCACGGTAGTAATACTTCGAGTACCAAGGAGTTTTTGGCCCGCGAAAAAGTCAGTCACGCACTGATCAGCAATGGTTATCGCAACCGCTATGGGCACCCTCATGCAAAAGTGATCGAGCGATTGCAGGATCAAGGTGTAGCTATTTATAGAACGGATGAACTGGGAAGTATTGATGTTATCGCCGGTGCAAAGGGCTGTGAAATTCAATCTCACAAAAAACTTTATCAACGTTATTGGTGGTAATGATGGAATATTTAACCCTCTATAAAACAGGATTTTATAGAAGCCATCAGCGACAAAAGTGATTATACTCAAAGCCGTAAAATGCGATGATTTAGCTAGGAGTAGCGCAGTGTTAGAAATTCTTATCTCGGGTGGCTGGTTAATGGTGCCGATCCTGATCTGTTCAGTCTTGTCACTGGCGATTAGTCTAGAGCGGGCGATTAGCTTGCAGCGTAAAAATGTCACCCCCAAAGATCTTATGCCCAGCATTTGGCTGTGGATTAACAGCGATCAAATGAGCGATGAGAGAAAGCGTGAAATAGCTGAGCAAAGTGCCTTAGGTGCCATTATTATTGCCGGATTAAATAGTGCCTCTCTCTCCCGCGCGCGAATGCAAGAAGCTATCCAAGAATCAGCCAGTACTGTGGTACATGAGCTTGAGCGAAATTTGACGGCACTGGGAACCATTGCAGCCATCAGCCCACTGTTAGGTTTGCTGGGGACAGTGATAGGCATGATCAAAGTATTTAGTGCAATTATGCTCGAGGGCACCGGAAATACCGCGGTATTAGCTGGGGGTATTTCTGAAGCGTTGATCACCACCGCGGCAGGCATGTTTGTGGCTATCCCGACGATGATTTTTCACCGCTACTTTCATCGCAAAGTAGACTCACTAGTGTTGGAGATGGAGCAAGAGGCGGTGACCTTGGTCGATACTATGCACGGTGAACCGCATGTCTAGGGTAGCTGGAGTTAAACGGTGAAGTTTCAAAGAAAATCGCGCCTAGATACTGATGTAAATATGACGCCGCTGATTGATGTGGTGTTTTTATTGCTAATATTTTTTATGGTGTCGACCACTTTTACTAAAAACTCCCACCTTGGCATCAACTTGCCTGAAGCCGAGTTATCAAAGCAAACGCCTGCGCCTAATCGGCATTTACAGCTAGTCATCGATGTCAACGGCACGTTTAAAATTGCTGCTAAAGCTCTGCACAACAGCAGTGCCGCTAGCTTAAAGCAGGCCCTTAATGATTGGATAATCAAGCAAGATGTTGCTGTTTCAACATTGAGCATTACCATCAGTGCCGATGCGGGTACTGCCCACCAATACGTTGTCACGGCCATGGATGTGGCGGGGCAATTAGGTATCTCTAAGTTAAGTATTGCAACGTTAGTACAGGAGCGACAATAGATGAGTTTGGAGCGGGCTTGGTATCGACCAAAAGCTGGCTGGACGCTGCTCTTGTCACCGCTGGAATGGCTGTTTCGATTGCTGGCAACAATCAATAGGCAGCGTCAGCTCAAGCGTCAGTGGCGTGCGCCTTGCCCTGTAGTGATTGTGGGTAATATCAGCGTAGGTGGCACTGGCAAAAGCCCTTTAACGATCTCTTTAATTGAACAACTGCAAAGTCTGGGTTTCAAAGTAGGAGTAGTGAGTCGCGGATACGGGGGCAAACGAGCAGATTTTCCCTATCAAATACATGTCGATGATAGTGCCAGTGAAAGCCCTGATGAGCCTTTAATGATAGTGCGTCGCACCGGGGTTGCATTAGTTGTCGATCCCAATAGGGCGCAAGCCTGTCAGTATTTATTGGCGCAGCATGCTTGCGATGTGATTATCAGTGACGATGGGTTACAGCATTATGCGCTGGGCAGAGATATTGAAATATCAGTGATTGATGGTGCCAGAGGCTTAGGTAACCGACACTGCTTACCGGTGGGGCCGTTGCGAGAAGATGCGCAGCGCTTACAAAGTGTCGATTTTGTGGTGGTTAATGGCGAGTGTCAAGATAGTTACCCCCATCAGACATCGATGCAGTTAATCGCCGCTGGTTGGTATCGTGTCAGTGATGATGCGCCGCTCAGCCTTGATGAATTTAGCCAGTTAACCAAAGGTCAAGCTGTGCACGCCATTGCCGGTATCGGCAATCCCTCGCGTTTTTATAAAACCTTGAGTGCATTGGGAATGACAGTGTTCGAGCACAGTTTCAAAGATCACCATCAGTATAGTGCTGCAGATTTCTCCTTTTTAGCAGGCTCTACCGACGCGATTGTCTGTATGACGCAAAAAGATGCTGTAAAGTGTAAAAATATTGCCCCCCAATCCAGTTATTACCTTAAAATAGCGGCTAATTTAGAGCGCGCATTTATTGACGAATTAGTCGTGCGTATCCGCCAAGCATCACAGCGCTTGCAAGAGCATCGTTAACAGAGAGAGAACCAAGATGGACAAGAAGTTACTTGATATATTAGTTTGTCCGGTGTCAAAAGCACCTGTGGAGTGGGATAGAGAAAAAAATGAACTGATCTGTCGCAGCAGTGGTTTAGCTTATCCCATTAAAGATGGTATTCCGGTGATGCTTGAGACTCAGGCTCGCACATTAAGCAGCGAAGAAAGGTTAAAATAGCATGGATTTTACAGTCGTTATCCCCGCCCGCTATGCCTCAACCAGATTCCCTGCAAAGCCGTTAGCTGATATCAATGGTAAATCTATGATACAGCACGTATATGAGCGCTCATTGCGCTCAAAGGCTAGCCGTGTGGTGATAGCGACTGATGATGTACGTATTGAAAAAGTGGCCCAAAGCTTTGGTGCACAAGTGGTGATGACAAAAATTGATCACCCATCAGGTACTGATAGATTGCAAGAAGTCGCCACTGTTTTGGGGCTCGACGATGATGCGTTAGTGGTGAATGTGCAAGGAGATGAGCCTTTAGTTCCCCCAGCGATTATTAACCAAGTGGCAGAAAATTTAGCGGCACAGTCGCTGGCCAGTATTGCGACTTTATCTGAGCCTATCGATAAGCTAGAGGTTCTGCTAAATCCTAATAGTGTCAAAGTACTGACCGATTGTAATGGTTTAGCATTGTATTTCTCGCGTGCGCCTATCCCCTGGCCCAGAGATGCCTTTAATCAGGAAAAGTTAACCCAAATGCCAAAGGGTTTTGGCTGGCAGCGCCACATTGGTATCTATGCTTACAAAGTAGCGCTACTTAATAAATACGTGCAGTGGGCACCGGCTGAGGTTGAGCTGACGGAGAGCTTAGAGCAATTAAGGGCGATGTGGTATGGGGAGCGCATTCATGTAGCCAAAGCAATAGAGACACCACCGCCTGGCATAGACACCCCAGAAGATCTAGAGCGCTTGCTGCAACACTTAGCTTCTCTGCATTGATATCGCTCTTTGAAGGGGTTGCTTGAGAGGGTTGCAAGTAATCATCTGCAGCAGCGTATAGGGTTTATACGCTGCGTTTTAATAGAGGAAGTAGCCGTTAGAAACGCGCTAGGCAGCTTGCGAGCCGCTATTTTGCTGTTTGGATTTCATGACATTGACAATTCGAACTTTGGGGTTGGCACCCTTTAGCTTTAACTGTGCAATTGCTTTTTGATCAAGCAGTAATTGGCCTTTGTTGTTAATGCGTCCATATGCCTTAATCAGTCTAAAATCCGCTAGGCTGGCATTTGAAATATAGTACTCATCCACTGTGCTGCTATCTTCAGTACCGATAACGCTGACTAATTGACTCTCTTTCACCGTTTTAATATCCTCAAGCTGTGCCTCTACAGAAGGGCCGCCATCAAATAAATCGATAAAACCACTGTGCAAAAAGCCTTCTTTTTCCAGCATGCGCAGTGCCGGTGCTGATTGGACATTAGGTTTGCTTAAAGTATCGCGGGCCGACTTTGGTAGTAATTCAACATAGATAGGCTGTTTGGGTAGCAGTTCGGTGATAAAGGTTGATCCTTGGGTGGCAACAACATTGACCGCTGCTTGAAACTCCATGTTAAAAAACTTACTGCCCAGCGCGTCCCAAAGTGGAGATTTGTTGTCGTTATTAACTACCCCACGCAATTCGGCCATTACTTGTTTAGAAAATCGTGTCTTGGCGTCACTCATTAACAGGTATCTAGCGCGCGCTAACATTTGGCCAATGCCGGGTAGGCGATACTCCGGCAATAGAAACAGCGATCCTACTTCCGTGGCGCCTTTAAAATGTTCTACTAAGTGCAACGATTCACTGCAATGTTTGGTCTTCAGGCTGTCTGATTGGCGAGTGATTGCACGGCGCTGGTAGGAGTAAAACGGCTGGGTTAAGCCTAGTCCTGTGTAAATAGCGGTAGTGCCGACAATGTTGCCGTTACTGCTATCTTCTAACACCAAGAAGTAGCAGCTTTGTGGGGCTGCGTGGTCGCTAAAGGCTTGCTCGGACGATTGTAGTTTACGCCGCCAACTGGCCTCGCAAGTTGGCATGGAGGTCATGCCGCCACCCACTTGCGCTGATAGCAACAGCAAAGCCTCTAAATCGCTAAGTTTACTGGGGCGAATAAATAACATGTCTGTCTCCGAGAAAATATTTGACTATAAACAATATTTTAACCAAACAAGCTCAAAATGAGCTGTCTAAAAAAGGCTTGTTTTTGCAGGAAAATTGGAAAAATTCAATAAATACCGAATATAATTCTGTGTTGTTTGTTTTTTGATAGCCAAGGCTGTTTTTAATGATATTTGCCTGCCTGCCTTTAACTATAAGCCTTGACTGCTACTTTTTTTAGATTATGATTATTTAAATATTTCAAAAATAGTGATACAGGCAAGTTAAATGCGTTTAGATAAAATAAATCGAAATATTCTTTCGTTGCTGCAGGACGATGCGAGGATGACCAATCAAGAACTGGCTCAAAAGGTGAGTTTATCTGCGAGCTCTTGCCTTAATCGGGTAAAAAAATTGGAACAGGCGGGATTGATAGGCCCGTACTTGGGAGTGGTTAATTTAGAGAAGGCCTGTCGCAGTGTGATGGCGATTATTACCGTTAAATTGCAAGATCAAAGTACTGAAGGCTTTAATAGCTTCCTAGAGTGCGCCAGAGAAATACCAGAACTGGTCGAGTGTTACACAGTATCGGGTGGCTTTGATATGTTTTTAAGGGTGGCTGCTGCGGATATGACTCGTTATAACCAAATTGTCGATCAGCTGCTGGATATCATTCCTGGCCAAGTTAACTTAAGTAGTCATATCGTACTCAGCACGGACAAGCCGTTTCGTGGTTTTGCACTGGAGTCGCTCTTAGAAGGCTAGCTTCAATGGCGGCACAGTTGTAATTTGTGTTCTTTTAGTTGCGCTTCAAATTCAATTTTTTGACGTGCTTGCCGCTCCTTTTTAAATATCTTTACACACAGTAGCAGCGCAATCACAGCAAAGATAACCCCGCCAAACGCTTGTCCCAATAAAATACCACTCGCTCCCCAGAAACTAGCGCCAAGCATGATAAATGGCACCGTTCCAAGCGTATGACGCCCCCAATTGACGTAGGTTGAATAAAGGGGATAGCCCATATTGTTAAAACAGGCATTGGCGACAAAAATAACCCCGTTAAAGAAATAAGCAAATGACAAAATACTGCAAAACAACACCACTAACTGCGCGCTAACGCCACTTGCAGCAAATAAGTCGACTATGTAGCCGCTACAAAAATAAAGTAGTGTGCTGACAGCAAGTACGTAGAGAAAGGTAAATTTAAGCCCTGCTAAGAGGGCCTCTTTTACTCTGTGCATTTCACCTGCACCATAGTTTTGTCCCACAATTGGGCCTATTGCACCTGAGAGAGCAAAAACCACGGAAAACACCACCGGTGTCATTCGCCCTATAATGGCCATTCCCGCTACTGCCGCAGTCCCATAAGTCGCCATTTCGCGGGTGACAAATGCAGTGCCTATCGGGGTGGCAATATTGGCTAGAATGGCCGGTAGCATAATGGCAAACACTTTAGTGGCATGTTCTTTCACTAAATCAATGCGCAGCGGAGCCAGTGCTTGGTGTTGAGTGATTAACGGCGCGAGCACCATCGCTAACATGCATATTCTTGAGATCGCCGAGGCGGCAGCTGCGCCTTCTAAACCAAAGTTTAATGCAAAGATCAGCAGTGGATCGAGTATGGCATTAATCAACCCCGCCACGACCGTACAATACATAGCGCGTTTGGCATCCCCATAAGCGCGCATCACCGCCATCGAAATAAATGCGACAGAAGCAAAAGGCACCGTCGGTAATATAATGTAGAGATAATCTAATGCCAGTGTTTTGGTTTCACTATTGGCACCCAGTAAAGTGAGGATGTGCTCCAGTAAACTGTAAATCAGTGCCAGCGTGAGCAGGCTAACAACAACGCCTATAATGAGCACTGCACTGGCATAATCACGTGCATGCAAGGTTTCTTTTGCCCCTAGTGCTTTTGCGACCAATGAGCCTGCGGCAATTGAGAGGCCTATATTGATCGAGTTGGCGAAAAATAAAATGATGCCTGCATAACCAACAGCGGCGGCAAGTTCGGCATTCCCCAACATAGAGATAAAAATTAAATCGACAAAATCGACAGCAAATATCATCAGCAAACCAATAGAGGAAGTCAGCGACATCACACTGACATGGCCCATTAAATTACCGGTTAGGAATTTGGCACTTGCCTGATCTGACGGTTTTTTGCTCATATTATTGCTCTCTTGCAAAACATTACCACTGATTGAAGGATTCTACTTTGATTTAGTTGGAGATGTTGAAGTTTTAGTGTCACTAGTGTGGGTATCCAAGCGCTCGAATTTGCTTTTTGAATGTGTTGTTAAGTTTGTGCTTTAACTTGTGTGGGGAGAGTAAGTCAGTGAGGGATAAAATTGCTGTTGAGGGATATTAGCGCATAGACCGCTGATCGAGTCTATGCGTTTGAAAATGTATTACTGCACTGATTCGTTTTCGCTGAACATGCCCTCACAAAGTGCGGTGCTTAAGTAGCGCTCGCCCGAGTCAGGTAAAATAACCACGATAACTTTGTCTTGGTTTTCCGGTTGTTCTGCAACACGCAAAGCGGCCGCGACGGCAGCACCACAGGAAATACCTGCTAATATACCTTCTTGGGCCATCAGCGCTTTAGCCGTATCAATCGCCAGCTCGTTATCGACGGTTTCTAC
>Ga0209395_1003321_pt1 | contig 20018 bp, 15 predicted proteins | sample GOMGulsemesocosm_3_FD_184635 | JGI IMG/M metagenome (GOLD analysis project Ga0209395, IMG submission 184635) | Methane-oxidizing microbial communities from mesocosms in the Gulf of Mexico - GOM9D Gulf of Mexico (SPAdes) (version 2) | ecosystem: Environmental > Aquatic > Marine > Cold seeps... | reverse complement strand
GATTCTGACTCGTTCCATCGATTATTCTCGAATTTAAAAACCAAATACGAATCTTTTCCAGTTTTGTTATTTCTCCTACTAAAGTAAAACTCTTTCATATCGGGTGTGAAGAAAGGCCCCCACTCATGATGCGCCGTAGAAACAATACCTGGAGCGAAAACTGCGGGAGTTAAACCTGGAGGCTTTTGCCCAAGATAACGATCTTCTAAGCCTAGAAAATCAGTGTCGGTTGCTTTCTGTTTATGCCTATGACAGGCGCTTAAAAATAGCAGTAATACAAGTGTTGAAAGAATATATTTTATTTGTTTCATTTTAAGTTTCAATTATTATTAATAAACTGTAGTTATAAATACGTCAGCTGTCTCATTCTCTAAAATAGTCCACTGGACTATTTCTAAACGTTCTGCCCTGTTTTCTTTATTATTTAGGCATTTCTGTACTAAATTTATTGTTCCCTTTTAAAATAAGCCGTTTTTAACGTATTGATAACTTCTGTACTCACCCAATAAAAGTTTGGTAGTCCACCTTCATCGTTATATCGACTAAAAAATAAATATTTACCATCAGGAGTGATACTCGGGCTTGTTTCGCCAAAATTAGAATTTACTTCATTTCCTAGGTTAATTGGTTTTGACCATGTTCCGTTTTTCTTCTTAAAACAGACATAAATATCGCTGTCATTTCTTTGCGCATCTTCTCTGTTTCGAGTATTTGATACTAAATAATCTTGAGATGGAGAAATAAAAGCGTGCACACCAAATTCAATATTAAGCTCTTGTACTTCTGGAAATTTTCCGTTTTTATTGGGAGCATAATACGTTTTTCGTTTTGAAATATTAAAATAAAAAAGAGCTCCATTTTTGGCTTGATTCGGATAAAAAACGTCGTCGCCATTTATTGGTGAATCCAATTGTTTTGCATTGCTCCAGGAATTATCGAAACGGTTTACATACCAAATTTTACCGTTCTCAAAATCAGAATCATAAGCGGTAAAAAAAATCTTTTTACCATTAGGACTGACAAAAGGATGCAATTCTCCAGCTTTTTTGTCTTTCGTAAAATTTACTATTTTAGGATTAGTCCATTTTCTGTCTTCGAGTTTTGAAAAATATACACTTGGATTTCCATCTTCTTTAAATACTCCGAAATATACTTCATCTAAATAAGGAGAAAACGAAATACTACCTTCACCTCTTCCATTGATTGAAACAATACCAGGCGCAAAAATTTCAGGAATTAAGCCTGGAGGCTTTTGACCAAGATAGCGATCCTCTACAGGTGGAAAATCAGTGTCGGTTGCTTTCTGTTTATTCGTATTGCAGGCATTTAAAAATAGTGCGAATACAAGTGTTAAAATAAAATATACTTTTTTCATTCTTTAGAGATTTATGTTTTTAATTTATATTTCCGATTTGGTGCATTTATGGCTAAAAAAGCGAAACTGTCTTGAGCGATAGCCGAAATGAGGTTTGTTTTCAGGTACTAGCTACCTGCTACGAGACACCTATTGCTTGGCCTTTAGATTCTCAATAACTTTTGCATCCACCCAATATCTTTTTCCGACATAATAGGTACCGCCTTCTTTTTTAGGTTTCCATTCACCTCTTGTAAAGAATAAATACTTTCCATCATGTGTCACCCTTGGAGCGCTTTCTTGATAGCTTGTGTTTATTTCTGGGCCCATATTCAAGGCTTTTCCCCAAGTACCATTTTTTTGTTTAAAGCTGATATAGAGATCTGCTTGTCCATATCCGCCTTCACGTCTTACATCCCAAATTAAATACGATTCATCTGGCGCAATAAATGGATGCGCAATGTACTTCCCAATATTAATATCGGCGTTCATTTTTACCGGGCTTTTATACATGCCATTTTTAGGTGAAGAATAATAAAGCGAACCGTTTATATTCATATCTTCTTTTTTATAAACTGCAAAATAATAAGTGCCATTTGAAGCAACAGAAAGACCATGTGCTTGGTTTTTTAAAAATGCTCCTTGAATTTTGATTTTAGACCAGCCGTTAGCAGTACGTTCTCGATATTTCTTTCCGAGGTACATGGTCTTACCATCTTTAGAGAATTGTGGCCACCTGATATCAGTTTCCGCCGCTTGGCTCCATTGGTTATTTTCAAATCGAGTGACAAAAAATGTACGCTTTTTATAAGGCCCGTTTTTTCGAGTAAAATAAAACTCCTTCATGTCGGGTGTAAAGTTCCCGCCTTCGAAACTCCCTTCTGGAGAAAGAAAAGCAGGTGCAAACAACGTAGGCTGTAAACCAGGAGCCTTTTCTCCAAAATAGGGACTTGAAATTTTAGAGGTATCCCTTAAACCATTGCCGTTTTTTTGCAGGGTTTCATTTGTAAATGCAGGTAAAACGCTATCTGCAATGAGTTGTAACGTGTTGTCATTGCGATTGTATGCGGTAACAACAACCATCAAATCGAGCGCTTCAATTAGCATTATATATTGTCCTCCACCACCTCTAGCTGACGTCGTAAAGTATTTTTTGCTTCCAGACTGTAGATCGGCTTGCCACCAAAAATATCCATATCCAGTAGTTGAGATAGCACCATGGTCGGCGAAATTCTCATCATCGCTATGACGCACAATACGGTGCATTGCTTTTTTTAGATAGGATGCTGGAATCAATTGTTCTCCTTGCCATTTACCGTTGTTCTTGGCCAAAATACCCCATTTGAGCATATCGCGAGAGGTCATGTTTACGCCGCTCCCCGATCTTGGTAATCCACTCACCGCCGTGTTCCAACGATAATTGGTGATGCCCATTTTATCTAATATTTCTTTTTTAATAAAATCGTTAGCAGAGCCCGGTACTACCGCATCAATTACTTGCATCACCAAGTTTGGATCGTCTTTGTACTTAAAAAGTTGAGAAGCCTTTGTAATAGGCTCAGAATGCTCAAGATAGGTCTGTACTTGCCCCTGCCCTTGCAAACGATTTGGTTTTTTGTGTAATGCCTCTTTTTGTTCTTTGCTAATCTGAATTCCCGAACGCATGGTAAGTGCCTTGTGTAAGGTGATTTTTTCGGCTCCAGCAACAAATTTAGAAGGGTTTAGGTCTTTTAGAAAATGTATTAAGGGCTTGTGTAAATCTTCCATGCGTAAATAGCCTAACTGAATGGCACGTCCTAGGGCCAAACTCGTATACACTTTTGTTGCAGATGCTTGAAAATGAGGGAGATTTACGCGACCACGGGAATAATAGGATTCAAAAACCAATTTGCCCTTGTGTGCAATTAAAAAACTATCAAAAGACCCTAGTTTATTTTCAGTGATTTCTTTTGCCAACTTCAAAATCATTTCTTTATTTCCACCATCAATGCCTAATTTCGCCACTACAATGCCATCTTTACGATCTGTGGGAGCCGTAGTGATAAAGGCTTTTTTAAGTTCGGGTACAGCCCTGTACGATCCTTTTAATTGGGCAGCTGTTGCTGCTGGTGCAATAGGTTTTGTCGAAAAAAAGAGCTGCATGGCTTTGGGAATAGAGATGCTACCGCTATTGTCATGAATTGCCCCTTCGTTAATTTCTGTAACCAATTTTACCTGTGCCGGAAGGTGTTGACCTAGCAACTTAATCAATTGCTCATAGTCATTTAGAAGACGTGGACGTTCTTTACTACCCACGCTAACATATACAAAGGCAGGGAAATCTAGCTGTTTTTTAAAAACATGTTTGAGGTTTTCGAAAGTCTTGTCTCCATAGTTTCCGATAGACGGGCTAGTTATGAAAAAACCATCAAATAATTCTGGTGCTTCACTTAAGGCATAGGTTACAAATTGGCCAGCCCACGAATGTCCATGAAAGAACTGTCTCCCATTGGTTCTAAACTTCTTATTAATTAAGGGAATCAATTCGTCTTTTAAGAAGGTTAGAAATTTGTCTCCGTTTCCAAACACCTGTTTTTCATCCCTTTTAACACTAGAATGGTGTGGTAGAAAATCCATTCCCCGACGTACGTTATGGATTGCTATTACTATCACCTCCGGTGCGTTTGCCATAGGTTGTGCTGCTATTTCATCGGTTTCTTGGTCTGCATCTAGCATATAAAAAACCGGATAGCCTTCGCTGCTTTCTGGATTGTAATTTTTTGGGAGATGAACAACAATGTCTCTACTTTCTTGAAAAATTTTAGAAGTGAAGCTGAAATTGGCTTCTTGTGCACTTGCCGTTGGAGCAACTAATGCTCCAGATACTAGCAAGAATAGCATTAGTTTTACCATTGATGTGGGGTACTTAAACATATTTTTTATCTTAATTTTGATGATATTGATTGACATTATTTTTATTGTTTAGTGGTGGCTGTACTGTTGTACCATGTGTTTTTGGTGTTAGTTCTTTTTTTGCAATTCGCTAAGCATCTCTTTAGCATTGTTATTCTCAGGATCTAACTCCAATGATTTGGAATAATTTGAAATAGCCAGCTCCACCTTACCCAATTTATTACAAACTTCGGCATAGCTATCATAGACAGCAGCATTCTCTGGATATAGTATGGTATTTACTTTAAAAACATCATGTGCAATGGCAATTTGCTCCTTTCTTAAGAAATGATATCCCAAGCGATTGATACTACTTCTACGAACTGCATAATTGGTTGGATCTTGGTCCAGGATGTTTTTGTAGGATTCAAGTGCTTTTTCGAAGTTGCCGTCTAGAAATAACTGGACTTCTTTTTTTTGATATACCTGCACATACTGCTCCCAATCATAAGCTCGGGCGACAGCACGCGTTACTTCTTCATTAAATCCTGGAAAGGTCGAATTGGTTAATACTACAACAGCATATTCTTTGTCTTTATGTGCAATAATCTGACTAAAGAAGCCGCGATTCCAACCCCAATGTCTTAAGTAGGTTTCCCCTTGTTTATCAATAAGTTGCATTCCGAGGCCATAAGTGAATCCAGGTCCATAACTGCTTGTACCATATGGTGTCAGCATTAATTCCGTTAGCTCCTTTGACAATCCTTTGGAACTATTCTCTTTTAGGGTTTGTTGTATGTTGACCACAAATTTAGCAAGATCCTCTGCTGTTGACCATAAGCCATTTGCAGCCATCACTGGGTAGTTATATGCTTTTCCTTTTACTACAGTACCATCTGAAAGATACCCAGTTGCCGCCATGTTTGATTGTGCGGTACTCAGTGTTTGATTAAAGGTAGTATTGGTCATGTTTAACGGCTGCAGCACTAATTCGTGCATAAGCTCTGGGAATGTTTTACCTACCACATCGACCATCATTTGTTGCGCAATGGCATAACCAGCAGCTGATATATAAATACTCTCTTCGGGTTCTTTGTTTAGGACAACAGGTATGTTTTTGGCTGGAGCTGTTCCGTTTAAAACTTGTATAAGTGTTGGGACAGGGGCTCCTTTGGGGTATCCCGGAATTGCATGAAGGCCGAATCCAGCAGAATGATTTAATAAGTTTTTAAGCGTGACCTTATGTTCTTTGGTGAATGCATTCTCAGGAACTTTCCAAGATTTTAAATAGCGATTCACATTTGCATCCAACATAACTTTTTGTTGTTCTACAAGACTTAATGCACCATAAGCAGTTACCGGCATTCCAAGCAATGCAGTATGGAAAAGAGTTTTACCTGTTACAGGAGATTTACTTTTAGTATCGGTTACCCCATAGCCTTTTGACCATACCATTTTACCTTTATGAATCACGGCAATACTAACACCCGGAATACCATAGTGTTTCATGCGTTCTTCTATTGACCATGTTTCCTCACCTGCTATATATACCGAAGGTATTAGCCCTGTTTCTACTTTTTTAATGAGTTGATTTGTAGTCGCAATGGCTGTTTTTTCTGCACAGGATTGTAACAAAAATAGGATGCAAAGCGCTGTGATAGATTTATTTTTCAAATGTTTAACTTTTTTCATGGAAGGGTTGCGTATTAAAGGGGGTTGGTTTATTGCTTTTATGCTCTTTTTGTTTGTGTATGTATGGCAATGAATCGATAGACTTAATTAAAGTTCTACAGGTTTTTGGCTACCTCTTAAATACTGCAAACCCACTATTGGATATAATTTTTTTAAGGGAAGAACCATCGGTATTCATACTATAGATATCCTTTTCTTTTTTGTAATCTTTGACTGATGAAAATATAATTTTAGAACCATCAGCTGACCATGATGGGTACCAATCGTCAACATCATTGTTTGTTAATCGTTTTTGATTAGAACCATCAATATCCATTACATAAATTTCATAATTCCCATCTCTATCAGACATAAAAGCGATTTGTTTTCCATTTGGAGAAACCTCAGGATGCCATTCTTCAGCTTCATTATCTGTTAACTGTATTATGTTATTACCGTCTATATCTGCGATACTTATTTCACTTTTTTTATCTTTGAATTCAGCGTTATAGACAATTCTGCCATCTTGTGTAAAATAAGCACTACCACCTTTTAGTGATTTTATTTGAGTTCGTTCGCTACCATCTGAATTCATAATCCAAATTTCTTGCTGACCATTTTTATCCGAATCTCTATATTCTCTTGAAAAAATGATTTTACTTCCATCGGGTGACCATTCTGGTGCGTAATCCCATTTATTTTTTGCATGCGTTAACCGTGTCCTATTCGTACCATCAATATTCATTGTATGAATAGACCATGTCTTACGGTCATCATATTTTGCATAAAATGCAAACTTTTTTCCGTCAGGTGACCATGCTAGGTATCCACCTTTGACATGTATACTTTTAATAGTTGATATACCTTTTAAATTACCTGTGTAAATTTCTACCATACCTGTTTCCATTGAATTATAGGCAATTGTACTGGTAGTGGCTGTTTTTTCTGCACAGGATTGAAAAACAACTAGGATTAAGAGCACTAATACGCCGTGTTTAAGCACTGAAATTGTTTTCATGGAATACTTACGTGTGAATTGGGGGTGCATTGTTTATTGTTTGTTTATGGTTGGTACGAGTACATATAAAAGCGACAACGCTATTTAAATGTTGGATAAAAGTAGCCCATAATCTAGGTGAACGCAGTTAAACAGGATAAACAGCTAGATTAAATGACAAGTTCATTTCGTCATTGATATAGTGCTTTTATCAAGAAATTATGGAAATTGGGTTTTGTAGATAGTATCTTTGTGAGATCTTTAACGAAATGAATGTATGATAATAAAGCCATTGCAGAAAACGATACTCATTAACGTAAGTGCTTGTGTATTGGTATTGATACTCGAATTATTAAGTGGGTGGATCAATCGGGAAAATTTTGGAAGTTCTTATGTGTATTTCCATTGGGCACTGAGTTATACAGTGCATATCATGGGAATTATTTGGATAAATCATTTTGTATATATTCCATTCGTACTAGACAAGAAACGCTATGTTTTATATGGCATATTGCTCATTGGATCCGTGTATTTAGTGGCTTGTATCAAAGGAGGCTCATTTTTCCCATCGGACATTTCTAAATTCTTTTTCTTTTTCATGTATAGTACAGGAACAGGTATGGCGGCGTTTTTCTTAAGAAGGAATACCATGATTCAGAAGGAAAATGTAGAGAAAGAAAAATTGCAAAAAGAGCTAGAACTCACCTATTTAAAAGAGCAGGTAAATCCGCATTTCTTATTCAATTCTTTGAATAGTATTTATGCACTCGCCAGACAGCAATCGCCAGAAACCCCCGATTTGGTTATGCAGCTTTCAGAACTGATGCGTTATCAATTAGAAAGTTCTAAAAAAGACAGTGTTTTAGTAAAAGAAGAATTAGAGTTTATAGAGAATTATGTCTTGCTAGAAGAAAAAAGATTGAGTAAACGTTGTACTGTTGAGTTTTTAATTGATGGTGATTTATTGGACTTAAAGATTGCTCCTATGTTGCTAATTCCGTTTGTTGAAAATGCGATTAAACATGGTGCGCAAAGCACTAATGAACAAAGTACCATTGATATTTCGGTAAATATAAAAAAAAGCAGCCTTCATTTTTGTGTAGTGAATTCAAAACCTCCCAAGGTTGCCAACTCAAAAAGAAAAGGCCTAGGACTCGAAAATGTAAGCAGGCGTTTAAAGCTGTTGTATCCGAATTCTCATGTGTTAAAAATTGAGGATTCTGAAAACAACTACCAGGTAAATTTAGCCATTGATTTAAAAATTTCAACACAATAAAAAAACGAGCCATGATTAAAATAGGGATTGTAGATGACGAGCTACTAGCACGCAAGGTGATCGAAGAATATTGTGCTAAAATTGATAACTTAGAACTGGTTGTAAGTACCGGGAATCCCTTGGAGTTTATCAATTTTATTCAAAAAAACAGTCTTGACCTTATCTTTCTCGATATTGAAATGCCAGAACTTTCTGGAATGGAAATTTTGCGTTCTATGATTCATCCACCGAAAGTTATTTTGACCACTGCTTATTCTGAATATGCCTTAGAAAGCTACAACTACGGTGTGGTAGATTACTTGTTGAAACCGATAAAATTCGCACGCTTTTTGAAAGCAATCAATAAAGTTTCAGCCTCATTAATAGCCCAGCCGAAAAAGAATAACGGCCCTGAAGAATTGCAAATAAAACATGATGGAATACCTGTAAATATTCCGTTTACATCTATTTTGTACATTCAGAGTTTTGGCAACTATTTGAAGATATTTACAGATGCTAGAATGTATCTAATTTCAGATACCCTTATCAATATCACAACCTTATTATCAGAGAATTTTCAGCGTACCCATAAATCTTATATAGCCAATTTGCATCGAGTGTCAAAAGCCACCAAAACACATGTGCTTATTGAAGGGATACAAGTTCCTGTGAGTGCTATGTATAAAGTGAATGTTTCTAAAAAATTAGCAGCATTGGCAAAGTAGTAATCATGATTGATTGTAGTTTGCCGCTATCTTCCTCAAAAAAAGGCATTCATCTTCCCTGATTTGTCGACTAAAAAACAGCAGCTACTACCCCGATCATTGCACTAAATCGCGTACTAATACGGGTTGTAACAGGTATATATTGTTAGTAATTTTGAAACGAATACTTAACATAAAATACAACCCTATGTCACAAAATTTAATTTCTCAAATTCAATTATTAGCTTGTAATCGTGGTACTGTTGGATGGGTTATACCCTCTGGGCAGTCACTTCCTATTGCAACGAATACACCACTTTTTGAATCTATAGGTACTGAATATGGTGGAAATGGAACCACTACTTTCGAGCTACCAACTATGGCACCGTTAAACAAGGTGAACTATTGTTGTAATACCATAGATTCGGGTTCGGATTATGAGAGGTTTGCTCCCATAATGGGAGAAGTTGTCTTGTGGTCTGGAATAGCAATCCCTGAAGGATGGTATATGTGCGATGGACAATTTCTAAACAATTCAGAAAACCCTGCTTTGTATTCAGTGATTGGAGATACCTTTGGTAGCCGAGGATCAGGACCAGAAGAAGCTTTTGCAGTCCCTACAATTGCAAACCCAACATCGAATGACTATTTAAGATATATTATCTGTGGAAATGGATCTCAAGCAAGTGATTTAGAAGGTTTTGCATCTTCAGTCACCTGGTATGCTGGAAATGCAGATAGCCTTCCTTCGGGATGGGAAAAATGTACCGGGCAGACCGTTGCTATTCGTTCGAACCCTACATTGTATTCATTACTTGGAAATACCTACGGAGCAACGGAGGTCTCCTTTAATTACCCAACCTTGTCTGACTTGGTTCCCGGAGTGTCAACACGAATGTCGATAGACGGATTTTACCCGCGACATATCTAAATTTTTGAAAACGTCTTATATCATAAAAGCCCATACTAAAACATGGGCTTTTTTTATGCTTCCTGATCGGTTTAAGTCTTGTTTCATTTCAATAGGCTACTTTGTTAAGCCTGTACGTCTTAATTTATTTATATATGCAATCATGGGCTGAATGTTTTCTCGCCTTACTCTTTTCTCTTTTCCTGAACTAAAAAGGAACACTTGACCAATGCCTACAAATTTAGATTTCTTTGTATGTCGAATCATAAAAGATATTTTACGAGCACCAATGTTAAACCTCCAAAAGTCATGATAGCGTCGGCGAGTATCTGCTTTGTCTAACATGTAGACAAAATCACTAATACCATTTTTATACAACATGGCATTTCCTCCAGCTTCAGCTACATAAATATTTAATAGGATGTATCTTTCATGGTTCTTCGTTTCTACCAAGCTAATTTTCAAATCATCAAAGGTTCTACTTTCTACTGTTCTTACTTTTGTTTGTGCTTGACAATAGCCAATAAATAAGATGAATACGGGTAAAATGATATACTTTTTCATGCGATACATAGTGTTTGTTTAATTTTTTTTCTTCTTCAAATATATTGTTTTTTAAATGATCATTCTTCTATTTACGAAATACAACCCCATACTATTGTGTTTGCTTATTACCTGAGTTTCATACAATAAACAGGTGGTTATGGCTATTTATGTAAACTACGGTTATCCGCAAGCATACTTTATTTAAAGTTTTGGTATATTGCTTTAAAAAAAATGTGATCTAGGAAATAAGGTTCGGGTTATCTGGCACATAACTCGAGAAAATAGTATCTTTAGTAGCTATATAATTAGTTGTAGCAATTAACAAAAACCTGTGAAAAATAGCATATTTCTTTTAAGCATCATCGTTTTAATTTTCAGTTCTTGTGGAATATTTAAAACACATCACAAGAATAAACTAATTGATTATAAAGAAAATTCGTTGAAGAACGAAAGACTGAAACTAAATGGCTATTATTTTGCCGAATTAGAACGTGAATATGGCGAAAACCCACCACCATTTATTGCCAAGTACATTAAAAAAACGGGCATATATAAAATCAAGTATATCTCTGTTTTTTTTATTTATAAAGATGGTTATGCGATCAACCTAGGTGGCATTGATGGACTTTCACATTTTTATTGTGCTGCAAAAGAAAACTACGAAAACACCTATGAGAGTGCACACAAAACAATTGCGTTAATGCTTGAAGCTCAAAATGCAACTGATAAAAGAACAAAGCGTATTTGTGGGTTTAGACCTAACGATATTGGAAATAAAGGTTTGGTTAAAATTAATAATGATACTATTAAAATACAGTTCTATGGAATTGCAAAACAAAACCTAAAAATAGATTCTTACAATTCGGCTTATTTATATGAATTAAACGGAATTATAAATTCCGATGTTAGTATTGTAATTAAAAGTGAAACGAAGTATAGAACGAACGAAGTACTAGCTAAAAACCTACTATTTACATTTAGAAAAACTGACAAGAAACCGAATATTGAAAATTATTTCAAAAAGAATAAAAGCCGATTTAAATAGCTGTCTAGCAAGACTGTGTATTATTAATTGCTATCTTTAAACAAAAATTGAAAATCCTCACAACTAAGTATCATTTGTAATTGGTAGAAAACTCTTCGGTTTTTTTACCGTACAAATCATACACAAAGAAGTTAGGCGATCATTAAACTTTCTTTTACACCTTATGAAACAATTATTTTACATTATTACCATCTTAATGTTACTAACCTCTTGTAACGAAGAAGAAAAAAGAACTGTAGACAGCATTCATTTTAAAACCAAGTATAAATTTGGCTGGGATATTAAAAAGCAATTAGCAAAAGATACTACTTCATGGAAACATCAAATGGCAGCGTGGGATTATGCGACCAAAGGAGATTATAAAAATGTATTAATTCAAACCGACTTAGATCAAGGAAGGGAAGAAATCAACTTTAATACAGGTCAAATAGATTCAATTAATTCGGAATACCGCAAAGTCAAGGCAACAGATTATATTGTGAAGCTATCTAAAGCACATCGCATTGTTATTATAAATGAAGATCATAGCAATGCATTGCATAGAGTGTTCACCAAGTCATTGTTAAAAAAATTATACGACAATGGTTATAGAAAATTTGGGTACGAAGCATTAAGCTATCGAGATAATTTAGATTCTTTACAGCACATAAGAAAATATCCTATTTGGAAAACCATATTGTATAAAGATCCACAATTGGGAAACTTGATTCGTGAGGCCATAGCTATTGGATACACCGTTTTTCCCTACGAAGCTCAAAGTGAAGAAGCATTGCATTCTAGAGGTAAGGAAAGAGAAATAGAACAAGCTAAAAATATTCAAAAAAAAATAGCAGAAAATCCTAGCGAAAAAGTTTTAATTCATTGTGGATGGAGTCATAATACTGAGGGAATTGTTGGAGGTAATTGGGGGAAAGCAATGGCGGCAAGACTTGCTGAGTATACAGGAATAAATCCATTAACCATTGATCAAATTTCTTTTAGTGAACGTGGAAATCCAGCATTTAATGCGCCCTTGTTAAAAGCGTTGCAAGTTACAGAATCCTCAATTATCATTGATAAAGCCGGAAATTCTTATAAAAATAACAATGATAATTACTGGAGAGATATTTCTGTTTTTCACCCGAACACAAAATATGTAAATGGTAGACCAGATTGGTTATTCAAAAACGGTACTAAAAATGTGGATATCGATTTCACTGATATTGACATCCAATTTCCTGTAATGGTCTTGGCCTTTAAAAAAGGTGAGAATATTAACAAAGCTATTCCTGTTGACATAACCGAAGTGTCATATGATGATAAAACAGGGTATCTGGGCTTAAAAAAAGGCGGGTATACTATTGTAGTTACCAATGGAAAAAAATCTGTGAAATTCGATAAAAATGTTAAATAATAAGTGGCAACAATGCTCTTAAACCATTGCTATAGCGTACCAAAAGAAGCTCCTCTCCACTATTGTTCTAAGAAACCTATAAGCACATTAATTAACAGGTTTAAATAGCTCTTTGGATAACAAGCACCAGTAAATGCAACAAAACTGTATTTAGTAAATCTATTTACGGGTGCTGCTTTTTGCAGTGACCGAGAAATCTATTTACGAAATACAAACCCAAATTACTGGTGGTTGGTGTACAATGTGCTAGGAATGGTAGTTGTACTTAATTTCTACTTTATTAATTTCATTCATAAAACAGGTACTTATACCTGTTTTGTTAGTTTTTACGTTGACTACGGTTTTCCGCAAGGATAATTGCTTTGAGTTTTGGTACATTAGCGTGAAAAAAAATTGCACACAGGAACTAAAGTTTCTAATATCTGGATTGTATAATCAATACATGAGGACTTTGTTCTCTGTATAACTAGTTTTGTACAAGCGAATAATTACCAATAAATAAACCTAATGGCAAAAAATTATAGACAATTAACAGAAAGTATCAATTCGAGATTAAACCCTAATAGTTTAGCCCTAGAAAAAGCCTTTTCAAATGAACTAGGAACAATCTCATATAATGATACTTTAGTTTTTATTCGAACAGCCATGAAAGGGGTAGATCCAAATTATACTCAAAAAAGCAGAGATGCTGGAGAAAGAGTAAAAGACCACCTTAATAAATCAATAACGGATAAAATATTTAGATATCAGGGCTCTGTAATGACCAATACTCATATTAAAGGGGTAAGTGATATTGATTTACTTGTTATTTCTGATAAATTTTATTCTTATGACTCACAAGGTATTGGAGCCATCTTAGAAAGTACAGCAAGGCAATCGAAATTCAGTTCAACATCCATTCAAAAAATGGAAAATGAAAAAGCGAGTTCAAGTTATTCTGGCAACAGTATTGATGATTTGAAAAAATTACGATTAGACAGTGAAACTGCTTTAATAGCAGTTTACTCAATATGTGACACAACCAAACCAAAGGCAATAAAAATAAAAAATCTTAGCCTAAATCGTGAAGTTGATGTTGTAATAGCAAACTGGTACGATGGCGTATCATCAATAATCAATGATAAAGGAGAATATCGAGGAGTACAAGTTTACGACAAATCGACTAATTCTAAAGGTTCTGCTGACTATCCGTTTCTTAGTATTAATAGAATAAATGAAAGGAGTAGCAACACCAATGGTCGATTAAAAAAGATGATACGATTTTTGAAAAATCTCAAAGCTTTTTCTCAAGTTGACATTGACATTTCGAGTTTTGATATTAATGCAATCTGTTATGATATCGACTCAGGGAAATATCAAAATCTTGTATTTCATGAATTGGTTGGCATTTTAGTTATTCAGCTAAGCAGTTTAAGTACGGATAGTACACATTCGGATGATTTAGTATCAGTTGATGGTAGAGAATACATCTTTAGATATAATATTCAGAAACTAGAGAATATGAGATTACTTCTAAATGAAGTTGAATCAGTTTTTTTAGACCTACAAAAAGTAACAATTTATGGATAGGAAAATTAATGTATTCATTGGTGGTTCATCAGAAGCTTTCAATGTAGCAAAAAAGGTAAGTGAAATATTAACCGAATCAGGTAGATTTAATGTTGTAATTTGGAACAAGGACACCTTCACTTACAACGAAAGCTTTTTAAGTTCTCTAATTAAAGCGAGTCTAATTTATGATTTTGGAATTTTTGTTGCCTCAAGTGATGATTTAGTTTTAATTCGAGAAAATATTGATGAGATACCTAGAGATAATGTAATATTCGAATATGGCTTATTTTTAGGAGCTTTGGGAAATAAAAAAACCTTCCTCCTGCAAGAAGACACTTGTAAATTGCCAACAGACTTACTTGGTTATACAACTCCTAGGTATAAATCAAAATTCAAACCGAAAGAGTGGACTGATTTGGTCGATAGTATTGCTGATGAAATGAACAAACAATTCCTTAGAAGTGAAATACAGGTATTACCTTCTACCTCACTAGCAATTGGATATTTTAATTCATTTATCAGCAAAGTTTCAAAACACATTTTTGAGTCTGACGGCTCCGGCTCCATTCTTAACAAAAGTAAACTCGACCATCAGGATGTTTCAATAGAGGTCAGAATACCAAATGAATTAAGTGATGACGTAGGAGCAAAAGCATTTGTCCATTATAAAGAAGAAAGTCTTCAAATTGACGAAATAGGAGATCCCAAAAGACCTTTTCCTGTTAGGTTCTATAAAAGTGATGACAATGATATGTTGACTATTATTGATATTCCTACAACATTAAATTCAATTCGCCCCTCAATTAATCTTTTGCTACCTGATACGGGGCTAGGGATCATTGAAGATAAAATCAAACTAGAACGCAAGGAAGTTGAAAACTTCAAAAGGACTTTGGAGTACCTTATCGAACAGAATGATTATGCAAAGAAAATAGTAACAGTTAAATGGTTAAACTAAAGCCAGTACACAACAATATGTATAGTGCATAAGACCCTTCGGGATGCTACGACACCATACATGGAACGTGGGCAAGTAATGCAAACCAACTATGAATAAAGAATACAAAGGAGATTGGTACTTACCCAAAAACAAAGATAAAATATCAGGAAAACTAATTATTAATTCTGAACTGAAGAAAATAACTTTAGAATTATACACAAATATATACCTGACTGAAGAACCTATTATTTACAACAAATTTGAAACTACCAATCAACGTCAATTTGAACTTATAACAGGTGAAACTTCAAAAAAAATAACATTATTTAATTGTATATTCAGAAGTGCATCATCTATCGGGAAACATTTACACAAATTAACTTATGAAGTTGAATTTGTTTTCTTAAACATACATTTAAGTAAAATAACAGATTTAAAAATTCATAAAGTAGAAGTTAAATATCCTTATCTTTCTACATTTTTTGATGGCTGGGAATCTATAAAAGATTTTGATGATAAAGCTGAATCTAATATAAAATCAAAACCAATATCAGTTACGGAAAAATTAGAACTAATATTAGTTGATAGATACTATAAAAAAATAACGAAACTAGGAGAAGGTTTCGAAATGAAATATTCAAAATCCATAGTTTTTCAATATTCAAATGGTGAAACTTTTAATCATGTAATTAGAAACCTTTACAAATTCTCAAAACTTTTATCATTTACTACTAAAGAAATAGCCTATTTTGATTTGAAATCTATTTTTATTCCATTAGAACAAATAAAAAATCATGATAAATATTGTTTAATAAGTAATGGTTTATGCCAAACTTCTGTTATTAATTTTTCACATCATCGCCATTCAGAAATAGACAAAACATTTTTACACCAAAACTTCATGCTTTTTAGTAAATGGACTTTTGATGAAAAAGAATTAAATCATCTTATAAAAATGTGGTTTAATAACATACAATTAATTCCAATTTATGATTTTTATATTGACTCAAATAATTGGTTTAAAGGCAAAAGTGTAATTCTATCCAATGTTATGTTCAATAACAAGTTCTTGAATTTAATACAAGGGTTAGAATCTTATTATGATATTAAAGATCCTGATTTTATGAAAGATAATGACACTTTCACGAAAAACAGACAAAAATTAACCAATGAAATTAAAGATGTTGAGTTAAAAAAATGGGCATTAAAAAATATTAAATTTCCGAAAACTCCAACCTTAATTCATAAATTAGATTTTTTAATTACAAAATTTAACGGAGTAATTAAGTTGATAAACGGGATTGACAGTTTTATTGAAAAATATTCTATTGAAGCAACAAGATATAGACATGAATTATCGCATGGAAGAATTGAAATGACTTATCAAGGTAAAGAACTTGATAAAATATATTCTTTTTCAAAAGTCTTACTATGTTTTTGCATATTAGAATCTTTAAATATTTCTAATAATGGTATTAAAAAGATTTGCTCTTCAAATGAATATCTGAAGAGAGAATTTAAAAAAATAACCAGCCCATAACACCGTGTAGCATTAATTGCTAGTACAAGCTTACTTATGAGAATTTTAGCGGATTTTCTATGTGGTTTTGTATTTACTAAATTAGGTACTTATACAAACAAAAAATAATATACAAATACATTTAATTAAATACTTAATTTTTCGAATTACAAATGAGTCAAAAAGAAAGAGAAATAATCCAATTAGGGCTTCAAACCTTCCATTTAAATTTAGAAAATAATCATTATGATGCTATTTCGGACAAGTTGATTAACGATTTTGAAGAAAAAGTGACTGAACTCAAAACTAAGCAATCGTTAGATCTTAAAGGAGATGGTTTTGCTGAACTTATGGAAATACACTTTTTAGAAAAGAAAATGTTTGCTATTTCTGAGATGAAAATTAATTACGCCTACAAGCAATTTGAAATTCATTTAAAATTCTTAATTACAAAAGCATATAAAGAAATAAGTGAGAAAAAATTACACCAATGGTCAAATGTAAAAAGCGCCTTAAAAACTAAAGGAATAGACATCAATAAAATATCTGATTACAATAATATAAATGACTTAAGAAATTTAAACAATAGTATTAAACACTCACAAAATATTCTTGATGATGAAAAGTTAAATATCAAAGAATTTCAAAATAAATTGGAATTAAGTTATACTGACCTAATCAAATTCTACAACAGAATTCAGAAGAGTAGCTTATTTTTTTTAAAGTCGTTAGCCAACGAAATTTATAAAGGAATTTACGAATTTGAAGATGCCGGATTAAAAAAAATAGAATGAAAAAATAACTAAACACTACACTGTTATTAATTAATTGGCACTCCTACTCTACTTTCAAAACAGAAACACATCACTTTTACCCCATCACACCCTCCTATTTGCCAATAAAGGCGGCGGCTCTCCATTAAAAGGATTCCATCTGCTAATACTTTTGGCATCCATGCCCACTGCTCTCATCACAGAGCGGTCTCCGTACCGTTCTCTCATTTTGTCCATGGCTTGGTATAAATTAAGAATCGCCGCATTGTCATCAAACAAATCTATTTGAAAACCACCTTCTACCAAATGTGAATACTTAACGCCTATTAAGCGCACCAACATGCGTCTGTTGTACTGCTTTTTAAACAACTCTTTAATTATGGGCAAAATTTTATGATCTGCAGACGTATAGGGAATTCTCTTTTGAACGGTATAGGTTTGAAAATCTGAATACCGAATTTTAAAGGTGATACAGGCCGTTAACTTATTTCCTCTACGCAATTGATAGATTAAGTTTTCTGCCATTGCTACGAGTATGCTTTCAAGCTTTTGCACATCTATGGTATCTTTGTCAAAGGTTCTTTCTGTAGAGATAGACTTTCGCTCTCTGTATTGCACCACAGGGCTGTTGTCTATGCCATTGGCTTTTTTCCAAATAGAAACTCCACTTTTTTTAAAGACCTTGGCCATCATTTCTAGGGGCATTTCTTGAATGGTTTTAATTTGTTTGATGCCCAAATCACATAAGTTTCTATAGGTAACTTCTCCAACCATCGGAATTTTACGCACCGACAAAGGCGATAAGAACGGTTTTTCATCGCCTTTAATAATCCGAATTTCATTGTTGGGTTTTGCCTCTCCCGTGGCAATTTTAGAAACTGTTTTGTTTTGAGACATGCCAAAAGAAATTGGCAAGCCCGTTTCTTTGATTACTTTTTGTCGCAGTTCAGATGCCAATTTATGACTTCCAAAAAAAGTATCCATTCCGGTTAAATCAATATAAAATTCATCAACAGAGGTTTTTTCGTACACCGGAACAGACTCCTTGATGACATCAGTGACTAAATTTGAAAACTTGCTATATATCCCCGAATTCCCACGTAAAACAATGGCTTCTGGACAGAGCTGTTTTGCCATGCGCATGGGCATTGCAGAATGAATCCCAAAGGTTCTTGCCTCGTAGCTACAAGAAGCCACTACGCCTCTATCTGAGGTGCCACCGATTAATACTGGTTTTCCTTTTAATTTGCTATCTAACAATCTTTCACAAGACACAAAGAAGGTGTCTAAATCCATATGTACAATTGCTCTTTCTGAACTCATACGATTCTCTGCTGTTTTATTTTTCTTCCTTTTTGGGTATCCGAATACCTAGGATCTTCAAGTATGGCCAATCTTTCTAAGCAACTCGCCTCAATACTAATGCAATTAAATTCTTCTACCACCTTGCCTGTTATGGCATAGACGCCATTGCCTCTAAAGGGGTATTTCTTAGCCACTGGAGGAAAATGTACCGTGTCCACAAAAAAGCCGTCATAGTCAATAAAATTCCCGAAATACATCAGTTTTCCGTTGCACGTCATCACTTTTCTGGAGGTGATTAAATAGCCTACAATCTCCACAACTTTCCCAATAAGGGTTGGCAAATGCCTTGCTCTAAAGGGGTTTGAAAAAGAAACGGCTAGCAAATCGAATGGATTGCATAAAGGATAGCCCAACAATTCAATTTCATCAAAAGCATCTTCTAACTCAGTAGACAACAGTTTTGGTGTTTTATACGAGATTTTCTTTGTTCTAAATAGGGTTAATTTATCTTCTTCAAAAGTGACCTTGTTTATTTTCATATGGGCTTCCCAAAGCAATTCTCTCTTGTTAACGCCTGTAAACCTGAAGGCATTTATTTTAAGTAGAATAATGAGCTGCTCTAATGCTATTGGAACCCGATCTATAAAATCGTCCAAACTCTTAAACACTCCATTTAAACGCCGTTCTTGAATGATTTTTTTAGCGGTTTTAGCCTCAAAGGACTGTAAAAATTGAAAGCCAATATAGAGCTGCTTTCCATAAATTACTGCCTGTGTAAAGCTTCTGTTGATACAAGGGGCGTTTATAATTCCGCCATGCATTCTCGCTTCATGCACATACAATTCGGTGCGATAAAAACCCCCAAAGTTATTGATGGTTGCCACCATATATTCTAAGGGGAAATAGGCTTTTAAATACAAGCTCTGATAGCTTTCTACCGCATAGGAAGCAGAATGTCCTTTGGCAAAAGCATAGCCTGCAAAGCTTTCTATTTGCCGCCATATTTCTGCAGACAACGCAGCTGTTCTTCCCGACTTTTTACAGTTTGTGAAAAATTGCTGTTTTACCTTTTCAAACTCGGCTCTAGAGCGGAATTTCCCCGACATTCCTCTCCGCAACATATCCGATTCTCCCAAGGTCAACCCGCCAAAATAATGGGCTACTTTGATTACATCTTCTTGATA
>Ga0209395_1003320_pt1 | contig 20019 bp, 14 predicted proteins | sample GOMGulsemesocosm_3_FD_184635 | JGI IMG/M metagenome (GOLD analysis project Ga0209395, IMG submission 184635) | Methane-oxidizing microbial communities from mesocosms in the Gulf of Mexico - GOM9D Gulf of Mexico (SPAdes) (version 2) | ecosystem: Environmental > Aquatic > Marine > Cold seeps... | reverse complement strand
TCAAATGCTACAAGAAATGGGTCGTGAGCCACAACCGGAAGAGTTAGCTGAACGCATGCAAATGCCAGAAGACAAAATCCGTAAAGTGCTTAAGATTGCTAAAGAGCCAATCTCAATGGAAACCCCAATCGGTGATGATGATGATTCACACCTAGGTGACTTCATTGAAGATACAACGCTTGAGCTGCCACTACAATCGGCAACGTCAGAAGGCTTAAAACTAGCGACAAACGATGTTCTTGCTGGTCTTACGGCACGTGAAGCGAAAGTATTGCGTATGCGTTTTGGTATCGACATGAATACCGACCACACGTTAGAAGAAGTTGGTAAACAGTTTGACGTTACTCGTGAGCGTATTCGTCAAATCGAAGCGAAGGCACTGCGTAAGCTACGTCACCCATCTCGCTCAGAACAACTTAAGAGCTTCTTAGACGAGTAATCAACTCACTATAAACTCTCCAAAAAAGCCGTTACTTTATAAGTAGCGGCTTTTTTATTGCCTACAATTTATTGTTCTTATTATCGAGTAACACCGCGCCATCACGGCCATCATTCGATAAATAATCATCCTTGTTATATAACGGGCAACTACTTAACGACAAACAACCACACCCAATACAAGCAGACAAGCTATCACGCAAGTTCTGTAGCTGTTTAATCCGATTATCTAATAACTGATGCCACTGACTCGACAACGCCTCCCAGTCGCCTTTATTTGGCGTTCTATTGTCCGGCAGTCCCGCCAAAGACAGCTTAATTTCATCGAGCGTAATACCAAGCCGCTGAGCAGCCTTAATCACCGAAACCCGGCGCATCACCTCAGGTTTGTAACGACGCTGATTACCGGCACTACGTACGCTAGCGATAAGCCCTTTCTCTTCATAAAAATGTAATGTCGATACTTTCACCCCGCACCGCTGAGCAATTTGACCGACACTAAATGGCGAATGAGGCATCTCAAACTCCTACTAATTAACATTAATTCTATATTAAGTAAAAAAAGGCTTTACCTCAAGTTAACTTGAGGTTTTATTGTAGTGACAGTTTAAATATAACAATAACTTAACAGGATCACACTATGCTTACTATTGAACATCTAAACCTTGTCGTTAAAGACCTCGATGCCACCCTCGCCTTCTACCAAGCGCTAGCACCACAATGGCATGTCCGCAGCAAGGGTCGTTCAGACTGGCACGGCACCCTACGTAATTGGGTTCACTTTGGCGACGACTACCAATTCTTGACATTCAATGACGCCGGCACTGGCGAAAACAGAGTGCTACAAGGCAACACACTTGGCTTATCACACTTCGCCTTTAGCACCAGCAATCTAGCAGCAATCGTTAAACGGTTAGCAAACGCAGGCTTTAGCCCGCGCACCGAGTTAAACATCGAACCTCATCGCCAAAATATTTACTTCATCGACCCAGACGGTTACGAAGTCGAATTGGTCGAATATCAATCTGACATCCCAGCCGAGCGAAACCTCGATGGTTAACAATGCAGCGTAAAGTGCTACACCACACCAGCAATCCAGCTATTAAGCCGATAAAAAACATACTTTTGAAGAATAATTAAGCGATTAAAAAGAATTAGCACGCAAGTAGGTGACGCGCCGATAAAAAATGCTTATACTTATCGCCGCTTAAACATCTCTGTTTAGCATCTAATGGCCCCTTAGCTCAGTTGGTTAGAGCATCCGACTCATAATCGGCAGGTCCCGTGTTCGAGTCACGGAGGGGCCACCATTTATACTTTCTAGGTAGAAACATTTCAGCGAAAGTAATGACTAACATCCGCATTTGAAAAATTTTACTTTGTCGAAAATGTGTCACTAAAAACTCCATCGACGAAAATTTAACATCATTTCTGATGTAACACTTATTTACCAGTTCTATTTGATTTGTAGAGTGACGATAGGGTTGATGCTAAATATCATACCTATAATAGGTGTTATCTTAAAAAGGTGTGTCAGCTCTCACTGACACACATTAATAGTTAGACTTTTTGACTATAATATTAATAAATAGCAATTTCATTAACTCTAACATACGCTTTTTGCGATGAAGGACCTTGCTTTCCAATAAACTTTAACCCTGTAATTTTCATAGTTTCAAACGCATGACAAAGGCTTTCTGCGCGGTTGTTCTTTACCGACACAAGCTTTTTCCAACCAGAATCAATATTTACGAATAAATCGTAAGCGCTAACTGGGTAACTTCGAGTTGTGTAAACATTTATTTGCTGAAAATCTATAGACTTTCCTTGCCAATTGAAGACAAGTTCTTTTGATTTGCCTGGACGGTTCACCCAACTCGAATAACCACCTAATGACGTTGAGAAGTCACCATCATTCACTCTTTTAGTGGTGTAACAATCGCTTCCTGACCCACTACAATATGTTGACCCTGCTATAACATGAGCTTTAAGAGCCAAGTTTTTCCTTTTCCTCTCAATATTATGCGGGCACTTCTTCGGTATAACAATTGATAGTATCGATGATTTATTGTTAAGTGGTGCAGTTTTTAATTTAGGCTTAGGTGAAATTATTTTTTTTAATTTAGGCGAAAATATAGCCTTACGACCCGAGGCATGCTTAAGTTTAAATAATCCCCCTCTTTCATAGGAATATTCCGTGTAACCATCCACTTCGGCCACTAGATGTTTTTGTGTATCAACATCTATGATTGCTATCTTTTTGTCACTAATCGTTATGAGTGCAACATCTCGGTAGTTTTCGACTAAGTAAATACCTCGGTAGAAGCCATTAACGACCTCTTTTTTGCTTTCGATACTATATAAATTCATTCTATTATCTTCATGGTAATCGCTATAATAGTCACTATATACAACATAATAAGGGCTATTTGGATTTTCTGATGTGACGAAATCATAATTAAACGGCACAATCACTTTATCGTGATGTGAAATGACTCCCCATCGGCTTTCCTTCTGTGCTATGAATCTATTTGTATATAACACTAGCGGATCACCATCATATATCTTTGTCTTTAACTTTTCTGTTCCTGTAATTGGCATAAGCGAATCAAATTGGTTAGGTATAATCCATTGTTTTGATTCAAGGCTATACAATCCATATTTACCATTAGCTTTCGCAAGAATTTTTCCATCAAAGTTTACGAACTGGGAATTGACTTTCAATCGTATACGTTGTGAATATGTTTGTAACTCATCAAAAATTACGCTATGAACTTCAAGAGTTTTTAGATTAATTATTTGCTTTTTATGATTCTCTTTAGTTAATAAATAATAATTACCAACCACTTGACTTATTTCTCTATATAACGGTTCTATGATTATTCGACCAGAGGAGTCAATAAGTCCGACTAACAATCTATACCCATCATCTGACTTCTTATGTATGGTTATGTAATCATCATCTTTAGAACTAGAGAACTCACTGATGTGGGCCATGCTACGAGCAAACTCTAAGTCATTTCGTCTGCTCACGTCTGTAATAACTTCATCTCCTGAAGTATCAAAGGATTTTAAATGACTGATTGAGGTTACTGTACGCTCCCCATAATCATTTCTGCCATATTTATTACGACCTGTGAAAAAAATTCCTTTTTTTGTTACCGATGTCGAAAATTCAAATGTCTCATTGAGGATATTCCCCTGCGCATCAGCTATGCTCATTTCATTATCTTTTTTGACTCTCACAAAACCATTTATAGGATCATTAGCCCCCCAAATTTGATACCCTTTATCTTGTATTTTCTTATCTGCATCATTTGATATAGGGTTTCTCTTTTTTTGTATAACCACATAATCAGCGTAAGCAAAAGCAACACTAGAATTAGCAATAAAAAAAACAAATAACAATAATTTAAATTTTAACACATTCAATTTCCTATTCTGTATTTTGGTATGCAAACGTTATACGTCTAATTCATACCAGATTTAGTTACACTAATTACGGTAAGTTCTTATCGCGAATATTGTCGTTATGACTAAGTTTAATTCCTAATAATAATGATAAGCATCTCTCTAACACCCACAAGCTCATATAATTAGTTACATCTAACACACACTGAAACTCAGTAAGACTAAATTATCTTAATAATTGTGCCCAAACATACTTTGCCACCACAAAATATTCCGTATTAATCCATTGATTTATATCACATCGCATAATATAACAACAAATAGAATGACTTTCCATTACCTGTCATCATGACTAAATCTAGCCTGAAAGTTATGATAACCTTCTAAAGGAAGTGTCCGGTTGGACTTGAGGAGAACAAGTGAGCACCGCTCATTGTCGACCATCATCAACATTTTCTATCCCGTATTATCTCCATGTCATTAATCATTAAAGCACACTGTATTTTCAACAAAAAACTTGATAATCATTCCTTAAAATACTAATTTTATAGTTCAATTTATTTAAATTTACAGTTTCTCCGAGCCCAATAATGAGAACATCTACTGTATAGCGATTTAAGTCTGACAAATGACAAGTAAGGATACTTCAATGCAGAGAGTAATATTGTTTAAGAAGAGAAATTTTTGGTCTAGCCAAGTCGATATTCAAGAGCTTAACGATAAGATCGCCGCGTTAAATTCAGAAGGCTGGAAGGTGGCCTCGATAATCCCGAGCGCGACATTCGCAGGTGTAGTTAGTTCGTACACTATCGTTATAGAGAATGAACAATAGACGATATTGAGCATAAAGTAGACGACATCCACCTTATGCCATATGTTTTAGTTCCTTAGCTTATAACTATTTAAACCCAGTCGATGCATGCTTTAGCATACCAGTTATTTGGATTACTGTTTGCTCAATGACTTTAGGTTGAAACGAGGTGATACGTGGCGTGTGGATATGCCCAACTGCAATGTCGCTCTTTAGATGGTCGCGTAGCGCGACGCTGCGATAAGATATTTCGTTCGACAGATATGAACCTCCCGAGCCAGTGACTGCAATTTCATTGCGTAGTTCGCTAAGGCTTTGCGGGGTGATCTTGCCCTTAGCTAGTGTTGTGACCACGTGATTATCATTAATTTTGAATGCGCCTTGGGCCCGCTGCATTAATGCAACCGGCAGTGAAAACTCAACGAATTCCGCTCCTTGATGCAATGTGCCATTGAGCAGTGGAATTAATGGGTTAGTTGCGCTGGCGCCGGTGATCACGTTTCGGTTGCCTGAAATAGTCGCCGAACGGCGCTTACCGGGAAAGCGTTCCAAGTCGAAATCGGTACGCCCCATCGACACGGTTGTCATTAATTGAATGCGTTGGGATTCATCCATTAATGGCGTTAAGATACGCTCGATTAACCCTTGGTCAAAATCGTCAAACCGCACCGGGATCATCACGGTTTCAATTTGAATTTTTTTACCTTGATAGTCGATGATTTTACCATCGAGCATTAGCGCCGTCACGCCAGATGGATTACTTTGCTCAATATTACGATCGAGCAAGAACGGATCGAATCCAGTTAAGAAAATACGAGAGATTGTGTGAGACTCAGCATAACGAATATCATTTAATCCTCGGCTGCTATCTTCCCAGTCATTGAGTAACTCGGTTGTTTTCGATTGTTCCAACCCTAACTCTTTAAGGGCAATGCGTCCCATCAGGCGTGCCCAATACAGGGGGCGATCGTCAAAATATTTTGTTGCTTGAGCATCAGTAACTGCCACGCGCCATAGTTTTTCACCGTGGTTCTTCACAACAGTCCGCATTTTTTGATAATTTGAGACTTGTTTAATCGCAGATTTAAACTGAGAAATATTCACGCTAAAACGGTTTGCCGTGTCGCTGAATTCATCACTTATCGTTAATACTCGTTGCTCTTCAGGATCTAATGCCGTTGAATGTGCTGATGATAGAAAAGGTAAAATGAGTGTGCTTATTAAATATAGCATGGTGGCAGATAATCTAAAGGTAGTCATTGTTACGCTCATGGTTTTAAACAAAGCGTTATCATAGAAAATAATGAAGAGACACTCAACCCCCAAACGTGACCTAGATTAACTTCAATTGATAGGTATTAGTGACAACCATAGTGAACCATACATAAAGAAGCCAGCGCATGCGCTGGCTTCTCTTCATTTACTTAAAAAGTCTTAGTGTGCTATTGCACTAACCCACGTTGAGTTAGCACCTACATCTAATGCCGTAATACGATATAACAACGTTGTATCAGCACCGATGCCCGCATCAGCACTAACCACGTAACCATTACTATCAATAGTAGGTGCAGTCGCTGGAGCTTCAGCGGTTATTGCAGCAGAGATATTCCGTGTACCATTGCTACCACCAACAATTAGCGTTGAGTAGAAATGATCACCGGTAAATGTCGTTGCTGAGTCAGCACAATCATCGGCAATGGTACCGTGAGAGGAATTAACAGGTTTAGGTCCTTGTGAGCCAGTTAATTCTGTTACTGCTGCCGCGGTGTAATTATTCAAGGCAAAGTTATTAGAGAACGTACCAGTATTTAATGGATCAACATCACAACCTTTAGCACCAATCATAATAGGCATATTGTTGTTCACAATGGTGTTATTTGAGAAGGTGGTCTCACTCGTGGTAATGGTAGCATTACCTGAATCGCCATCTTCATTCGACGTTAGGACTAATGTCGCGCGTTCACTGTCATTACTAACGCCTTGACCGGCAAAGTAGTTATGAGTAATCGAGTTACCATATGAGTTAGCGTTAACACCGGCTTCATATTTATGTGCATTAGCACCAAAAAAGACATTAGAACGTACCGTATTATTTTGGCCATTTTCTAACGACAGCATGCCGTAACCATTAGCAAAGGTATTGCCGTAAATGTCATTACCGCTTGATTGCACTTTTATCACGCGGGTTTTAACTTTGAGCGCGTCAAATAGGTTATATCTAAAGATATTATTAGCGGTATTCACCGAATCAGTACCGGTAGTGTTACCTAACATGACACCATAAGCACTTGAGTTACCTGCTGCTTCATAACCTGTAAAAAGATTATATTCGATAGTGTGAATCGTTGGCACCGTTGCATCGGTCGCTGAATCAATTTTTAGGAATGCGCCGTCATTATCAGCCCGGTGATTCATAAAGGTATTTCTTGTAACAGTATTATTTAAACCGCCGATATGTAACCACGCTGTTTTATCGCCAGCATCAACTTCACTGTCAAACGTCGTGTTAGTGATCGTATTGCCGTCAGTGGTTAACTGAACAAAGTAATCATCACTACTTGCCGTTTCACAATCTGAACCTGTTGCAATAGCTAGGGTAGAGAAATATAAACCATCTAATACGACATTATCGGCTGCAACAGCGGTGATAACATCATCGGCGGCATCCTCGGTACCTTGGTCATCGACCATTTCGGTTTGGGCCATTAAGCAAACAGAGCCAGTGATAGCGGCCATTTGTTCAGCAGTGCCATCAACTACAGCGAGGGCAGCAAGGGTACGTGTAACGGTTACGCCAGACGCTGCAATGATTAACTCGCCAGGATTTGAGTAATCACCAGGTGCCAATTTAATGACTTCATCTTCAACGGCAGCAGCTAGCGCTTCTACTAATTCGGTACTATTGTTTACAATGGTACCTGATTCAACAATAACACCATCAGTTACGACTGATGTTGCTTGGGATAATACCGATTCACTAAAGTAATCTTCATCAGTATAGGTTGCTGAAACAGTGATAACACTACCCACTTCAGCTTCGGTAAGGATTAGTGTCGACAGCGTGGCATCGACAATTGCAACATCATCAGCTAACCATTGATAAGAAATTTCGACATCAGTGAGACCATTATCATCAGTAATAACGGCGGTTAGCACCTGCTCTAATATCGCTTCTCCAGTAATTTCAATAGTACCGACTGCTGCTACGGGTTCGACTGCAATAGCTGCTGTGGCACTAGAAGTTGCTGCTGATTCATAACCATCATCATCAGTAAAAGACACAGAAACAGTAATTGTTTGACCGACCTCACTATCCGTTAGCACATAGGTATCTGAGTCGGTGCCAATCACGGTAGAACCAGCCATCCACTCATAAGAAATAGTCGCGCCAGCAAGGCCATTATTATCGGTAACAACAGCAGTTAACGGTGCACCAGATTGAAGTTTTTGCGATTCAATAACAACAGCACTATCAAAATCAGGCGTAACAGCGACCGTTTGGTCAGGAGAGAAATCATCGCCACAGGCCGCTAGGCCTAGAATGAGTGTGGATGCGGTTAAAATATTTTTATTCATGTATATATGCCTATTGTTGATAAATTTTATTATTTTCACTGAATCTAATGTTTATAAATCAGTGCTCATCATTATTGATTACTTCCACAAGCATTAAATGCTAATAACACAATCAAAATCACCCATAGTTAGCGACTCAATTCAAACTTTAATTACCTCTCAAATATTCGGTAATTAAAGCGCTTTTTACATTTCATGTCTGAGCAAGCGAGCAAGTACGAGACTTGTTTTAACATTACAAACCAACAAAGGTCTAAGTAAACTTTTAACAGCCAATTTTTAGGTCGTAATAAATGGAGGCTCTAGTCGTCGGCTAATGAATTATGCAGAGCCAAAAGCCGGTCAAGGAATACACAAAGCAAAGCCCAATAACAAGCATAAAAATCAACCACTTAAAATAATGCAGCACAATAAATTTAAGATTGAATTTTGTTCGATAAACACCATATTATATCGCCAGACCAATATTCCAGATAGGAATAACTTATAACCAACAGGTATAATAAGTGGTTAACAACCTGTTAACCAATAAGAGACATTGGTAAAAACAAAGTAACCATTACACCTATAGTATACATCGTAATCTACATTATTTGATGTACCAATAGAGTAGGATAATACTTACCAGCTAACTTTAATTGTCGCCATATACGAGTTACCGGCTAATAAACATCATTTAATGCCATGAAACTCCTTTACTCTGCGTAATAGCCCCCGAATTAAAGGTAGAACACAGGGTTGACCAATATTAGCCATTGGTAAATTAGATAGCCTTTTTCATCCTCATGATTTATGTTAAGCGAACCCTTTTAAGTCACAGTTATACGCATATTCTCACTATGCACGCTATCTATTGAACGGAGGTGGTTGGAAGCTTTATGATTGGACTATTCTTGTATCTGGTGAGCAATAACCTCGAGCGCTACTTTCATTTGAAACAAATAACTGATTTTCCGCCTAAAAATGCACACATTTTATACACATTACAACGACCGAATTATTGCTATATTTGCCCTGATAAACATTAATCAACTGGAGTGCCTTATGAAATATTTAGGATATGTATTAGTAGCGGTTAGCGCTTTATTACTTGCAGGACAAGCGGACGCGCAGGAGCGAATGCAGGGTAAAGGTGGCAAGCATCAACGTCCCGACTTTTCCAGCATAGATACTAATGGCGATGGTTATATCGTGTTTGATGAGTTTTCTAGCCAGGAAATACCCGGCGGTGACCATCAAACCATTTTTGACAGCATGGATACTGACAGTGATGGCAAAGTGAGTGAAAGCGAGTTTAACGATCACAAGCCACCACGTCGTCGATAGCACTAGTGGTGCCTCATTGAGGCACCCTTTTCATTTTTGGGACTTAGCCATTTATCAACGATGTAAACCTTCTACACATTTTCAACACACTTCCACCGTATTGATAGCACATTATATAAGCAATAATCGCGTACCCTTACTATCTCGTTTGTATCTTTTTATGTGAGGTAATCAATGATACTCCCCCGTACTATAGCGCTACTATCAATCACCAGCTGTCTTTTATTGTCAGGCTGTGGCGGTAGCGAAGAATCCACCACGACCGATACGACTGACACAACGACAACTCCTGACACAGGTAATGATGATAGTGATGGTGGGACCACAACCACCCCATCGTTAGTGATAAATGAAATTGTTGCCGCGGCTAGCGATGATGGCAACGACTGGATCGAGCTTTATGCGACTACTGACGGCGTTAGTTTGTCAGATTACAGCTTAACCGATGACAAAGACGGTCGTGAGGCGCAAGTACTTCCTGACGTCACGTTAAATGAAGGTGATTTTGTCGTTATTCAAGCGATAGACGAAGAAGATACACCGCCTATCGACGGTTACTACGTCACGTTTAAGCTCGGCAGCGATGATGCAGTTATTCTCTATCAAGGCGGCACTGAAGTTGACCAACTCGATTGGGAAGACGGTGACGCGTTAGAAGGATCCAGCTATGGTTTATATACCGATGGCAGTGGTACGGCACAAACATTATCACCAACTCCTGGTGCAGCAAACGAACTAAACACTGATGGCGGCACAGAGACAGTTGTAACTGACCTAATCCTTAACGAAAAATCATCACTGCGAGTCAACGAAGTTGTTGCAAAAGACAGCAGCGATGGCGCTGATTGGGTTGAGCTATATGCCAGCGGCGACAGCAGCGTTAACCTTAGCGACTATACAATTAGTGATGAAAGTGGCGAACTGATGTCATTACCTGACGTTACGCTATATGCAGGCCAATTTTATCGCGTCTATGCTACGACAGATGAGATGGCGGATGAAACAACGGTAGCCTTTAAGCTTGGCGGTAATGACGCAGTAAACTTATACCTCGGTGACGATCTTGTTGATCAATTGTCGTGGAAAAAAGGCCAAGCATTAATCGGCTTTAGTTACGGACGTTTTCCCGACGGCAGCGACGGCACTCAAATACTCACCCCGTCGGCAGAAGGGGCTAACCAATTGGCAACGCATGGACCGTTAGTGATTTCTGAAGTCATGGCCAATGATCCGAGTGAAGGCGCAGACTGGTTCGAACTTTACAATAACGGCGATTCTAATATCGAACTATCACAATATAAGATTATCGATGAAAGCGATGATGTTGACCCTGTTTCACTGCCTGATATTACGTTAGCACCGGGTGAATACTCTGTGTTCTATGCTGTCGATGTCGCGAGTAATGACACCGAAGTATCATTTAAACTAGGCAATAATGACGAGCTAAGTTTGATCTTCAATGATGAAACAGTTGACTATGTCGACTGGGATGCCAGTGACGTTATGAGTGGCTTTAGTTATGGTTTAAGCGAAGTAGATGGTGTGGCAAGAAGCTGGCAACGTGACTTGTTAACGCCTACCCAAGGCACTAGCAACGAACTCGCTAGCGCATTTAACCCAGAAGCAGTCGTTACCCTATCAATCACCATCACCGATGATGATTGGCAAGATATCCTCGATAATCCAACCGATGAAGAATATCATCAAGCGAGCTTAACCCTTAACGGTATCAGCTTAGACAGCGTGGCGATTAGAACCAAAGGCGGCTCAAGTTTAAGCTCTGTGTCAAGATCGACCAGCGATCGTTATAGCTTCAAAATCGATATTAACGAATATGTTGATGGACAAAAGTTCTTCGGTCTTAAAAAATTCACGCTGCAAAACTCATTTAATGATCCGACGTATATGCGTGAAGTCATTGCCTATGACCTACTTGAAGAGATGGGTGTGGCAACACCACGCCACAGTTACGTCAACTTCTATGTTAACGGCGAACTATTCGGTCTCTACTTGATGGTCGAAGTCATTGATGGTGAGTTCGTTGAGAACCATTTTGACAACGCTAATGGCGATTTGTACAAGCCTGATGGCACCGGCAGCGATCTGAAATGGATTGATGACGATATCAGCAGCTACACCGATATTAACCTTCAAACCAATGAAGACTCGACTGATAACGGGGCCTTCATGAACTTTGTTGAGCAGTTAGATCAAGGATCAACGGATGTTATCGCGGTAGATAACCTACTACGTTATATGTCTGTTAGCGTCTCGCTAGCGAACTTAGATAGCTACCATGGTACCTTGGCTCATAACTATTACATTTATGAACAGGATGGTGTATTTGATTTACTACCATGGGATTTCAATGAATCATTTGGTACCTTTGCCATGGGTTGTCGTAGTGATGTTCGCGGACTCTATATCGACGAACCGGTCAGTGGTGCGTTAGATGACCGTCCGATGGTCGGTAACGTATTTAGTGATAATGACAACTTGGCAATCTACCATGACTACCTGTGGGAACTCATTGATGGCCCATTGTCGGACGAGGCTTTCTCGGCTCGCGTTAACACCATTGCTGACTTAATTCGTGAGCATGTGGAAAACGATCCAAGTGGCTTCTATACAGCCGATCAATTTGAGCTGAATTTAACCAACACCGTTGGTCAATTCTATGGGCTAACGTCGTTCATGTCGTATCGTGTCAATAACATGAAACAACAGTTGAACGGAGAAATAGCATCAAGCGGTAATGGTAATGGCTACTGTGACTAAGCCATACTATTAGAAAAAGGGGTTAGCCGATATTATTGGTTAGCCCCTTTTTTATTGACCAAAACCCACCAAAACCTCCGCTAGCCACACCTAATCATTAAGTACCACATATAACCTTAGGGAATGTTCGCAATAATTTAGCTTATCACTAATGACTCTGTCTTTAGTGACTTAAAAGTGTCACAATCCCGCGCGAAATGCATTTAAAAACAGTATCTAACAAAAACTTAGGGTAGTAACGAGATGACAAATAAGCGCCACGCTTCAACGTTTTTACGCTTACTGCTATTAATGCTTTTGTATGGCATTACGATATCGGTCGTTTTCTTTGCTATCACTTCATCGAACGTTCCAGCCAACAGCGACTCATTATTAAACAACGCTCGCTTTATTTTGTTACTCATTCTCGCGCCTATTTTCCTAAAATACGCCATTCAATTACTCGCTATTCCGTTCTATTGGCTGAAGACTCGCGGTGTAAATAAGCAAGCGTTACTGCAAGATAAACCCTCAGTCTCAGTCCTTATTCCAGCATGGAACGAAGAAGTAGGGATCATCAGAACGATCCAGTCTGTGCTAAATACCGGCTACCAACAGTTAGAGTTAGTGGTGATTAATGACGGTTCTACCGACGCGACGCATCGCCTCATTACGCAATTTATTCAACACTATCAAGCACAAGAGCACAGCCCGGTTAATATCATCTACCTCGACTTAGAAAATGGCGGTAAAGCCAAGGCACTCAATCAAGCGCTATCCCAAGCCAATGGCGAGATAATTCTCACCATCGATGCCGACTGCCTAATGGATAGCGATGCAATAGATAATACAGTGAAGCACTTCATCGATGATAACGTCGGCGCGGTGGCTGGCAATGTCGTGATAGGTAATCGCACCAAATCGATTGAGCTATTACAGCAGCTTGAATACCTTTACGGCTTCTTTTTCAGACGCGCTGACTCGGTATTTAACTCAGTCTACATTATCGGTGGCGCTGCTGCGGCCTACCGTAAGAGTGTGTTAGATAAAATTGGCGGCTTTGACCATAAGATATTAACGGAAGATATTGAGATGTCGATTCGGATCTTAGATGCCGGATTTAGTACCCGATACGCAGCAGATGCAATAACTTACACCGAAGGACCTGGTGACTGGAAAGGATTGTGCGAGCAACGCTTACGCTGGAAATTCGGCCGGTTTCAAACCTTCATCAAATACAAACAACTATTTTTTAGTGTCGCCAAGCAACACAACACGTACTGCACCTGGCTACTGTTGCCGATAGCGGTTTATGTCGAGCTTACGCTACTGTTGCAAGGAGTTTTTCTCGCATTCTTTTATGGCTACACCTTTTATACCCAAGACTACTTACCCTTGCTGATGATGATTTGTTTTATGACGAGCATGGTCACGTTACAAATATTATGCGATGCTAAAACTCGCTTTCATGCCAATTTAATAATGTTGGCACCGATAGCATGGCTAATTCTATATGTGGTTGATGCGGTGGAGTTTCACGCGTTATGTCGCAGCATAAAACGCATGGTTAAACAGGAACAGCTCACGTGGCAAAAATGGACACGTGCTGGCTTGCTGAGTGAGTCACTTATTGAGGCCGAGGATGAAGACGCCTTTAATTAAATGACTGTGCTAGTAGCGGTTTTCGGTGCCAAACTGAACGTTAGCTTGCTGAGAGTAAGCACCGTAATATTGTTGTTTGTCATTCTTAGTACGGTTGAGAATAATCCCTGAAATATCAATATTGGTGTGTTGCAATTCATGCATATCGCGCATGAATTTTGAGGTACTGTTTTTGGTCACATCCGCTATCAACGTCACCCCTTTCACGTTCCGACCAATGACAAGAGCGTCGCTCACTGACAGCAGCGGTGGACACTCTAATATCACCCGATCGTATTTACTTAGCAATGTCTTAAGTAATTGGGCAAAGCAACTCGATGATAGAAACAACAAGGCATTATTGGGTCTTATGCCAGAGGATAAAACGTCGGCATTAAGCTCGTCACTGTAAAAGACGCATTGCTCAAAGGTGTGCGTCCCTGCGACAACATTCGATAACCCAAGCCGGTGTGGGGATTCACCTAGCACGGCTGCAATCGATGGTGCCCGCAGATCCGCATCAACAATGATCACCCGTTCCAACTCCGAAAACGAACGGGTTAACTGCAAGCAGCAACTCGATTTCCCCTCGTTAGCTGTTAATGATGTCATCGCTATTAACCGCTTGTCTCGCAACGATTTATCTATCATGAAGTTGGTTCGAATGGAATGGATTGACTCTTGATAACGTTGGAAACTCTTACCACTGCCTTGTAGGACAGGCTCATTGGCTTTGGCTATTTTAACTTCGGGTAACTCGCCTAAAATATTAAACCCGTGGCTCACCACGATTTGGCGATAGCGACTACGGTTGTTCCCCACAAAATACAAAATAAAGACGATCATTACCGCTAGCATTAAACCGAGCAATAGTGCGAGAATCGTGATCAGGCGTTTCTTAGGACCAATAGGGTGAGTGGGGACGCGCGCCGGATCAATGATAATAAAACGAGCAAGAGTGCCTTTGCTATCGATGATCTCCAACTTTTTTTGCCGCGCAGTTAGCTTTTGCAGTAACTCGAGATTAATTTTAATATTACGCTTAATCTGTTCAAATTTTTGGACTTTTATGATCGATTTATCTAAGTTATGTCGCGCGATCTTTTGCTTATTACCGAGCGCTTTAAGTAAGTATTTCACGTCGTTCAATCGCATTCTGTCTTGTTGAATTTGATAGCTAACCTGACCTTCAAGTTGGCGTTGTGTTTCAGCGATTTTTAGATCAATGACCTGGTATTTAGGGTGTTTATGTAAATAGCGTAATCTAATTTGAGACAAATCCAACTTCAGCGTCTCTAACGAGTTGAGTAATTTACGGATCGCCGCGACATCAGTGACTCGCTTAAGCGTGACAATACGATTAATATCGTTGTTATAATCTTTAATCTTACGAAGGACACGTTGCAACAGCTCACGTTCAATATTTAGCTTTCGTTGTTCTGAAAATAGTAAACTAATCTCTCGCTGATCAAGATTGACCAAGTTTGAAATATCGATGGCATTATTATCATGACGAAAGGTGTTAAGTAGTTCTTCTTCTGATGTCAGTTGCGCTTGAACATGCGCTATCTTTTCATTGAGCCAATCGCCATCAGTCTTCACATTAGGCTGTAATAACTGTGCTTGATACTCGATAAAATTAACAGTGATCGCATTCACTAATTGCGCACTAAAATTAGGATCGATACTGTCGAATGAAATCTCAAGTAAATTGGTTTGCGAAACCTTCGTTATCGACAGGTTTTTAGCGATGTCTGCCGCTCCCCATAGCCTCCCCTGTTCATTAACTAGCAAGTCGTTAGGGATAGATAGCTTAGTTACTAATCCCGCTAAAAATCGATGGGACTTTAACAGATTAATTGAGGTATCAAAATCGACATTACTCGTATTCGCGCCGGGTAACAATGACGAAATAGCGCTACTTCCTTTGTCACCATTGAGTAGCACCGTTGCTTTAGATTGGTAAATATTAGGTAACGTATCGGTATAGAGCCAACCAAAGACCAATGAACTCATCGTGATAAAACCGATCAGTAATTTTTTATGCCATAACACTGAAAATAATTCAGCGAGATCTATCTCGTCTTCTGCATGATTAATCGTTTCATGAGAAGAATCAGGCATTAAAAGAAGCTCTTATGGATCTTAATTACATCGCCTGGGTGAACAATGGTTTCACTTAGTACCTTAAATACTTTTTTCTCTAGACCGCGTTGCACTGTCCAATGGTTATTCGACGCACGATCTTTAAGACCACCAGATAGCGCAATCACTTGCTCAATGGTGATATCAGGTTGATACGCGTAACTGCCAGGGGTTCTCACCTCACCATAAATAAAGAAAGGGCGATAAGTTGTCACTCTGAGCGACACACTCGGTTTAACTAAATAATCAGCCGCTAATAACGTTTCAATTTTTGATTTAGCTTGCTGCTGAGTACCACCATTAAGTTCGATATTGCCAAGTAGTGGAAAATCAATAAAACCTTGCTGACTAATCTGCCCGTTAAAGGAAAGATCATTTTCTTGATATACCGTGATATTTAATGAATCACCTGGCCCCAATCGGTAGACGTCCGCTTGAGCAGAGACTAGATTAGCCCACAGTATGAAAAAGATCGAAATACACGTTTTCACCACTGATACCTCGCATTCAGACCGAATTTTCGCTGGGTGCTATCGCTTGAAAATACAGAATTAAAACGAGAATAATTGGCATACGCCATAAAGCTATTTAACGTGATCCCTGACGACACGATCCATTGCCAGTCCAGTGATAGATGGCGCTTATTAAAGCGTGCACCACTGCTGCTAATTTTACTACGTTGCTGACTAAGCACTAACGTGAGTTGATGCGTCTCGCTCAATTGATACTCGGTGTCCGCAGTATAAGTGGTCGTTAGCTGACTCGTATTCTTGAAATCATTGCTCAGGACTGAGCGTTGAGAGGTGGTGAATTTAAACGTCGCTTGCTGTGAGATTGCCCAGTGATCAGAAATAGTCCAATATATTCCTGTTTGTTGTTGATCTAAGCGATTATAACCGCCGACAATAACATTGAGCTGATTACTACCACCTAAACCCGTGATAAACCCTAGACCAGCTTGCGCAATACGAGTGGTTTGGCCATTCGCTAGTTGCCACGCATAACTACCATTAAATTGAAGATAACTATCTTCACTAATTCGATAACCGTAATTGGCACTGATATCTTTGGATTTTTTTGTTGAGCTCAGCTCAGATTGCTGAGTTTCACGATCAGAATAAGCGGCGTTTAAGGTAAAAAACTGCTGGTTGGGTGCTTGACCTATTTGAAGTGAAACGGCTGCTTGACGTTGTTTTTGTCGTAGGGGCTCCAACGATGACTCGACAAATTCAGCGCCAACGCTACCACTAAATAACTGCGTTTGGTTGATATTTGATGAAAAAGTGAGGGTGGTATCTTGTGACCAGAAAACCTGCAGTGCTGGGTTCAATTGATAGGCGGTGTTATCAAAATCGTCATTGGCAGAATAGGATTGATGCTGAACCGAGAACGGTAATGAAATCCCGTAGCCCTCAAACAGTGACACACTATTATTGACAATCGCCAACGTGTGCACGGATGAAGCGACAGGATCGACGGTATTATTAGTTATATTGCTGCTTTGTTCTAATGTCAGAGATGTTGCTAATCCACTGATATCCTTATCCCACCCCGAAGCATGGACAATACTACTCGTCATTAGAAGCCAACTACTGCAAAAAATCAGTGACTTCAATGTTATTTCTCTATTATTTTTATAGCCTTATCTATTGGTCGTACTCCATAAACAACCAATATATAGCAGCATTACTCTAACCCTTTATTACTAAAATTGTAACAATTCTATAATAAAGGATTATTTTTCAGCCAGTTTAACGAAATAGCATGTCGATAGTAATGTCATAAAGAAGTATTTTACTACAAAAACTAATACTAAAGCATTAGCATGTGAGTTAATAGATTACGCGCTAACAGGTTTTTCCATATTCACTCTAATTCGTGCAACGGGACGCTCATCGATAAATATATGAATAACTGCTGTGACTAGGGCAATACCTGCCGCCAACCACCAAACTACGTTATAGCTGCCTGTTTCATCGAACAAATACCCTCCGAGCCACACGCCAAAGAAAGAGCCAACTTGATGGTTTAAAAACACAATACCGTAAAGTGTCCCCATATGTTTCAAGCCGAACATCTGCGCCACCAATCCAGATGTTGGTGGCACCGTTGCTAGCCATAGAAAGCCAGTGACCATTGAAAAGAGGTAAACACTCATTTCACTCATTGGTACCAGCATAAATATCGTGATGGCGATTGCTCTAAATAGATAGATAATACCTAACAGCTTCTTTTTAGAATACTTGCCAGACCAAGAACCGAACAACAAACAACCGAAGATATTAAACAATCCAATAAGTGCCAAACTATTGGCTGCAACATAAGTATCGAGGCCTTGATCACTAATGAATGCCGGCATATGCACCGTGATGAACGCCAGTTGAAAACCACAAACAAAAAAGCCTGCAATCAATAACCAATAATGTTTATGTGAGGTCGCCTCGGCTATCGCCTCTTTCAAGGTTTGATTCGATTGCTCATCAGCGGTAGACGTGGAAGATTTATCCTCATTAAACACCGACGAAAATAACATCATCATCAACGCACCACCAGCCATTAATAACAACGCGGTCTGCCAACCATAGCCACTAATAAACTCTTGAGCGACCGGGATTAACAAAAATTGTCCCGCTGAGCCAGCAGCTGTCCCTAAACCGAGCGCAAAAGCACGTTTTTCCGGTGCGACTGCACGCGCGAGCGCCGGTAATACAATACCAAATCCAGTACCAGCTATCCCCATGCCGATAAGTAATCCAGCGCCAAGGTGTAATCCTAAAATGCTCTCTGATATTGAGGTAACGTATAACCCTAACGCGTAGAGTGATGCCCCGATCAGAATGGTTTTACGACTACCATAACGATCAGCTAACGCGCCAGCCGCTGGCTGAAAAAGACCCCAACATAGGTTTTGCAGTGCCAGCGACATCGCAAAGACTTCTCGGCCATAGCCAAAAGTCTTTGAGATTGGTTCGAGCAAGAAGCCCATTGAAGAGCGTAACCCAAAGTTTAGTGCGAGTAACACACAACAAAATATTACAAATATACTCAGTAATTTAACCGGTGTTTTTGTCATTAGTTAATGCCAACAAAATATTGAGTTTAATCACATACCATATCAAACTCAGATGCTAACGCTAGCCTGAACTATTAATATTTAGTCTAATATGCTAATAATATTAATAATTGTCTTAATAGTCATGCTGATATTTTTAATACGGAGGATACATGCAGATGGAGCGGCGTTTTCATCCACGAAAAGTCATTCAGACAATGGTCACACTCACCATTGAAGCGGTAACGTTTGAGCTTGAAGCAATGAACATTTCGTTAAGCGGCTTACAAGTGGAATCAACAGAGAGCCAAATTGAACAACTCACGCCTCATCCAATTGAGGGAACTATTGTGATGATGACTAATAAAGGCTTTTCTGTTGAAGTTGGTTGCCGCATCATCATGAAGCGACGACTCAATCAGCAACAATACATCTTGGGCTTAAAATTTATTGAGCTAACATCACAACAGCAATGTCAACTCGAAGAGTATATTAGGGGTTATTGATAACTTGCTTAGAAAACCATGAATATAACAACGGTAGTACAAACAACGTTAATAATGTGGCACTGACTAACCCACCAACAATCACACTGGCTAATGGCCGTTGTATTTCAGCCCCAACACCAGAAGACATCAACATTGGGATCAACCCTAACGCTGAGGTGATAGCGGTCATTAATACCGGGCGCAGGCGCGATACGGCACCATCAAATACCGCTTGTTGCGACGTAAGACCTTCGCGGATCAGCTGATTAATCCGTTCAACCATTACCACGCCATTTAACACCGCGACACCAAACAACGTAATAAAACCAACCGAACTTGGCACCGACAAATATTGCCCCGACAGATACAGCGAC
>Ga0209395_1003319_pt1 | contig 20020 bp, 17 predicted proteins | sample GOMGulsemesocosm_3_FD_184635 | JGI IMG/M metagenome (GOLD analysis project Ga0209395, IMG submission 184635) | Methane-oxidizing microbial communities from mesocosms in the Gulf of Mexico - GOM9D Gulf of Mexico (SPAdes) (version 2) | ecosystem: Environmental > Aquatic > Marine > Cold seeps... | reverse complement strand
TATGAAATGAAAATCAACCCTGATAATGCCGATCAATATCTACTCGACGATGAATGGGAAACCTTTGAGACTAAAACAGCAAAGATGCAGGTTAAGCTGCTGGGCCCAATTCATTGGACCTTTGAAAAAACCATCAGGATTTCACAACATGGACCAGTGATGGAGACCCAACAAGGGCTCTACGCCGCTCGCTGGGCGGGCATGAATAATGTAGGCACCTTAGAAGCGATGTTTGCGACCAACAAAGCGTCTAATAAAGATGAATTCGAAGCAGCTTTAAAGCTCAATACGATGCCTAGCATCAATTTTATCTACGCCGACAAAGAAGGCAATATTGCTCACTATTACAACGCGATGTTCCCCAATCGTATCGATGGCTGGGAGTGGGATAAGGTATTGCCGGGCGATAAGTCGGAGCTGATTTGGCAGGGTTATCGCGATTTTTCCATGATGCCTAAAACCGTTAACCCCCAATCGGGATTAGTATACAACGCCAACAACCCCCCATTTATGGCCACCGATGGCGATGACGACGCCCAGGCAGAGGACTTCCCCACCTCAATGGGCATTGAGACACTGATGACCAACCGCGCGCATCAAATCGAAGGTCTGTTTAAAGGCTCAACACAGATATCAAAAAAGCAATTGCGGAAGGTTAAGTACGATCTGGCCTACAACCCCGAGTCCTATCAAATACAACAGTTGCATCAATGGTTGACGCTAGATTTATCAACCCAGTTGACCGACGACGAAAGGTCGGCGCGTGAAAAGCTGCGCCAATGGAATCTTTCAACTCACAAAGATAACCCACTGGCAGCGCTGGCGGTATTAACCATGGCCCCCATTCAAAAAGCCCAAGGTAAAATGGTTGAGGCCAACGAGATCACCTCGGCATTTAAACAGGCTGTTGCGCAATTGATCGAGTATCACGACCAAGTCGACGTGGCTTATGGCAATGTTATGCGAATAATTCACGGCGATAAAAATCTGCCCATCAGTGGCGGCCCAGACACCATGCGTGCAGTCTACGGCCAGACATTAAACGACGACGGTCAGGCGATGAATATTGCTGGTGATGGTTTTATGATGTTTGTTGCATGGGGGCCTGAGGGCTTGGTCGCGAGCGACGCTATACACCAATTCGGCAGTGCGACTCTCGACAAAAGCTCGCCGCATTACAACGATCAAATGGATATGTTTGTGAATCATCAAGAGCGAAAAGTACTGTTTAAGCGGGACGATTTGGAAACCCACATTGAGCGCATTTACCAGCCAGGAAGAAACATATCTTCGGCGACGGCTCAACGTTAATACGAGACCGGTGCGGATAGCGCTAACCAACGCGGGGCTGGCCCCCGCGTTTACCCTATACGCTTTTGGCATTCCAAAAAATTTACGATAATAAGGGCTACATGACCGGCGAAAATTGAGATTTATGACAAACCTAGCGATTAAACCCTGACGGCCTCAGGTCTGCCACATGAAGGATGTTTCTTTACGGCATCAGAGAGCATTTCTACCGTAGGTGTTTTTATAGAAAGCCAATCCGTATTGTAAACCTTGAGCTGCTCAGAGAGTATATCCGATGAAGCAATAAATCCCTCACTAGGCCTGCCCGATCGATTCACAACCAAAACAGTTAAAGCCGGCAAGCGGTTTAAAATACAGTAAGATTGAATCGGCTCTAGACATTTGCCTAGCCCTGCAGGCGCCATGCCTATATAACCACCGACCTCCCCATAACTAAGTACTTCAAAGTGTTTTGCGACATAACTTAAGAGTGGCCAAATTTGAACGGATCGTTCGTGAAGTTTCATAAAATTATACCTTTATAAGAATTTTGGCATGAACTAGATTCCCCTTAGTACTTACACTCTGATTAACCGCGTGTCGTAAACGTACTGATCACGTCACCAGTGACAAAAAGTGGTTGCTAAGAATTTAGAATAGAACGACTGGCTTCGTATGCTCATCCAATTGACCCTGATCCCACGGTACGCAGGAAAGATCCTGCTCTAATCACCAACCATGCCAACGCTTACGCCCACACTAAGTTTCCACGTTGGTCTGGTGATAGACATCCGTACGAAAGTTACGAGTTTTTAGCTTGTATTCAAAACTAAACCCCGGCCACATCGTTGAGTTGGTGCCGTCATCATTTAGATACCAACTTGCACAGCCCGACAACCAAGTGCTGTTTTTCATACGTCTTTGCGCCCACTGAAACATACCGATCATTTCTTCTTCCTTAATATCCAGAGCTTTAACATCTTTGTCGATAATATAACGGGAAAGCTTCGCTAGGTATTTATATTGGGCTTCTTGATAAACCAGTACCGACGTGTGACCGGGTCCAGCATTAGGCCCCATGATCAAACCCATATTGGGATAGTTGCTCACGCTCATCCCGTAATATGCCTTGGGCTGGCCATTCCAATACTCCGGCAAATCAACACCATTTTTACCGTTAATTCGAAACGGAAACATCGGCTTTCCTGTATCGTATCCTGTGGTATAAATAATCACATCCACGTCGATTTCTTCGCCATTATTGGTCACAAAACCATTGGTCGTCATTCGTTCTATACCGTCGGTGACCAAGGCCACATTATCGCGGGCCAGCGCCGGATAGTAGTCGTCAGAGACTAACGCACGCTTACAACCCAGCTCGTATTCCGGTGTCAATTTTCGCCTCAGATCCGGATCTTTAACGGCAGCGTTTAAGTGTCGCTTATGCGCCAACTTGCCCACCTTCAACATGCTTGGGAACCAAATTAGTGCAGGTGCCGCGACCTCCATAGACCAGTAAATGAAGTAGCGACTCAATTTTTGTAATATAGGGTATTTTTCCCAACTTCTCTTTTCCGCTTCAGAGTAGCGACGGTTCATCTTCGGCAGAACCCAAGAAGGTGTACGCTGGAATACGTACAGCTGCTCCACATCTGGTGCAATTGAAGGCACGACCTGAACTGCAGAGGCACCAGTACCTATCACAGCCACGCGCTTGCCCTTTAACTCTATCGAGTCATCCCACTGAGCCGCATGCAACTGTTTTCCAGAAAATGACTCCCTCCCCCTAATTTCTGGAAATTTCGGTAAACTCAAAGCACCCGTGGCGGGCACCATAATCCGCGCATCTACTCGGCCACCATCTTGTAGTGTAATCTCCCAACGTCCTTTTGATTCACTGAAACTTGCGTCAGCCACTGGCGCGTTGAACTCCACATGTGGGCGAACACCATATTTGTCGGCGCAATGAATAATGTATTCACCAATTTCATTGTGCGGAGAATACGCCTGCGACCAACGCGGGTTTGGCTCAAACGAGTAACTGTACAAGTTGGATGGTACATCACAGGCACAACCTGGATAGCGATTGGTCAGCCAAGAGCCGCCGACATTCGAACTGCCTTCGAATATCACAAAATTCTCTATGCCTTGTTTCTTGAGCGCAATCCCCATTCCAACCCCACCGAAACCGGCGCCGATAATTGCTACATCAATGTTCTTTACTACTTCTGACATTTTCCATCCTCTACCAAATGATTATCTCTTGCGAGCGCTATCAATCAACTCGTATTTGACGTTCTGACCTTGTGAATAGCACAACGCCTAGCACATGAAACAACAACCCCAGGCCCCACCCCATCATTGGCCATTTGATCCACAGCACCTTGGGGTAAGTTGATAGATTGATCGCTAATAAAAACAAAATGACCACGACATAGATTGCCGTATGCATTAACAGTCCGCGCTTTGCCATAATTACTCCTATTTGCCTAAACAGGCTTGGTTTCCGAACAGTGGTGATAGATTAGAGCTTCAATCATCGAAGATATTGTGGTTTGCGGCCATTTTTTGGTTCAACGGCGCCAATCGGATAATAGGGAACAGGAAAATTCGGGGAAAAAAAGTGCCGGCGTGAACCGGCATAGGCAGGGAGTAGTGTGCCGCTCTACAACGGCAGAGCTATACTAGTTAATTCAATCCAACAGTTCTTGGTAAATGACGCCATGGAATGGTTATCTCACGCCATCTGTAAAAAAAGGCCGACGCAAGCCGACCCAAAGAGAGATTGTAATTTTTAGGGTTCACGGTTCCTCGGCGTTAGCGAGCTTACGTTTATCCTTAATCGCTTGACGGAGCTTTTTGCCTTCACTAGCGACAAACTCAAGATAGTGATCGTACTGGCTATCAGTCAGCAGGCTCTGAATCATGTTCTTTTGATCCTTACTAAGACTCCTAGCTTTTCTGATTTTCTTCCAACGCGATACTTCCTCTTTAGAGAGGTCCTTGAACTTCTCTCCATAGTCTTTATTGATAATCTTAATTTGTTCAAGCTGATCATCGTCAAGATTGACCTTCTTTTGCATATTGGCGTAGTATAAGTCAATATCTTCCTGAGGAATCACCCCCTCCGCACTAGTGAAAACACCAAAAACCATCGCAAAAACAAGAACAATCCATCGACTATTTTTTGAAATATTATGACTGCAGACTTTATTCATTGCCATCACCCAAATAATGTTGTTTTTTATCTTTTCCTACTAGCTTTCAACTCTTCTCGTTTCTCCTTCATCAACGTTTGATATTGTTCGTACTGATCGTCATTTAGAACCTCCTCCATAGCTTCGTTTTTATTCTTGTTTTGCGATCGAAGAGAACGCATCTTTTTGAAACGACTATCCTCCGATGCCATAATGGCTTCTATCTTCGATAGACTATCATCTACAATTTCTGTCATTGACTCGACTTGAGACTCAGTCAGCTCAAGCTCTGCTGACAACCCTGCCACCACTTCCGCGCCTCTGCCTTCAGAAAAAGCTATTGAAGGGTATGTAATTGAAACGACAACACCTAAGACGAACACCATTTTTTTCATAATACCAATCATTTTCTAAACCTCTTCTTGTAAAGATAAACACTGAGAAAAACACTCCCCAATTTTATGTTATCCACACTGAACGGAATCTGATAATTTATACTTTTTCATGACTTTCGTAGCAGAGGAAAGATCATCAACCCCATCAACTAAGGTTCGCCCTAGTAACCAAGCTGTATTTTCCGGAAGGCGGATAACTCTATCGTAACTATGATCGCACTCCCTCCAGCCAGGTCCTACAATGAGAACGGACTTAGCCTCCTGACCAGCAGTACGAGAACCAATGACATTGGAGACGGTGGTATCAGTCCCCAAAAACTCGAACGAAAAGTAACGATCACTCATATCCGGGTACTCGAGAACCAGCGGCCCCTCATCTAACTCTAACCACGCGGCAGAATATAGAGTATCGTTGTTTGGCCGAACCACCTCTCGATCAGTGTAAGTCGATAGCTGCGACTTATGTGAAAATACATTCACCCCGATTTCGCTTTTCATTCTGGACTCCACCAGCGACATAATAATATCGGGTGTAAAAAATACACTAACGATAGATCCGGATAGCCAAACCGCAAATACAGTCCACCAAAATACCTTTTTGTTTAACATAAAATAATTGCCCATTCGTCATTACTGTAGTTATATTTTCTTTAACTCGGGTGGAATCCAGCTTCCATCGAGCAACGGCTCCCGAGGAAGGTAAGCTCTCAATGTTATTGAAAACTCACCTTTGGGCGAGGGCAACCAATTGGACTCTCCTTCATCAGGGCGTCTATTGGATACAAATATATCCAGTGACTCGTCATCGTTGTACCGCAAGCCTTTCGTACGATCGCCTATGGCGTAACGACCAATAACATTATTGATGAGAAAACTGTCTTTGCCGTACATCGTGATCGACCAGAATGCATTCACATCAGGCAGATCCTCTTTGTCAAAATGTAGAATGTAGGAACCATTGTCGCCTTTTAGCATCCCGTCATCGTTATCACGAAAAATCGTATAGTACAGTGCTTCTTCAGCCACTAGAGCGCCCAGACCAATTAGCGCTACCTGAGTTTTTTCGAGCGGCCCTGAACTTTCATCGAACTTACCCAAGCCATAACTAACCTGCCAGCCGGAAGGCAAATAACTGGCAGTGGTCAAATAGAGAGTCAAACCGATTGCTGCTAACAGCGCATTGCCAGCGATCCAACCAAGACCCACCGAAACAAAAAAATTCTTCATGCTTTTTCTCTTCCCCTTTAGAAAGTACCCATGTTCGATCTTCTACACAATTCCCAGCTTCTTCACCGCTTCACTTTCATCATTTTTCCCTTCTGCTTTCTCTTCCGCTACGTGTTCGTAGATCAAGTTCACTAACTTTGGCACCACCCCTAACGGAAAATCATGGCCCCAACCGTCAATCAGCTCCAACTTTGAGTTACTAATTCGGTGCCACAAGTCAATGCCGTTTTCTTTCGGTAGCATTGGGTCATCCCCTCCGTGTAAGACTAACGTTGGGGCGGAAATCTCCCTTAGTCTGGAGCAACGTTCATGATCCACCAATATGGAGGATAACTGTCGGAGGACTCCATCCGGGTTATAGCCGCGATCAAAGCTATCACTGATAAACTGGCGTAAACGCTCGGGCGGCGTTTTGTGAATGCTACCCGTCAAATTCTTCCAGACGTTGACCCCCTGAGTGATGCAAGCATCACGATTATGAGTGCTAGGATTTCCGAGCATAGACATGCGTACCTTCAGACGCGGCCCAGGCAGTGCTTTACGACCAGAAGATGTCATCATTAATGTGAGACTGAGCACTCGTTCTGGATACAATATACCTAGCCATTGGGCGATCATACCGCCCATCGATGCACCAACCACATGGGCGGATGAGATTTTTAGATAATTCAATAAAGCCAGACAATCTTCAGCCATATCCTTAACCTGATAGGGTACCTTAGCGTTCATACCCAACCCAGTTTTTAGAGCAATCATGCCGATTGACGGCTTGCCGTAAACCACCAAATTTGACGATTTCCCTACATCCCGGTTATCAAATCGAACCACGTAATACCCAAGGCTGCAAAGCTGTCGACAAAGAGTTTCGGGCCACCCAATCATCTGCGTTCCCAAACCATGAATCAAAACAATAGCGGGATCTAGTGGATCGCCAAAAGATTCATAGGCAATTCGAATACCGTTCACTTGTGCTTCACAACGCATTTCCGACACCTCCTGTCGTGTTTGTATGATTCACCATGTACTCGGGAGTCAGATCTGATGCCGCCCCCGTACAGGACCGCACTTGTGGCGCTTTGAGATTATTGAGTACACGATGAAGATCGCTAATTTTTTTCGAATAGAATCGTAAACTCTTGGAGGACAAATCTGCCTTGGCAACAGCCTTTAGCCTCATAAATAGAATCGCAAAATCAATCATCCAATGATCGCGTAGTTGACGCTGAACTGATTTTTTCGATAGAGCATCAAATGCCGCAAGACGCGCTATAAGGTAGCCACTCTCCTGATAAAGAGGCCCCCCTCCTGTTCTAGCCTGACCAATTCCGGGGAAATATATTCCACGAAATTTTGGCGACATGACGCTCAAAAACAGTTTTGGTAGATTGTCCTGCCACTCCAACACCTGATCATCTGCGTTTAACATGGGAAGCGATAGACGATAGCCGGTGCAATAGACGATTATATCGTAAACAGCACTATCACCTCCTTTGAAATGCACCCGCCCTCCTTCGAAATGACTAACGTCTGCTCGCGGCCGAATTTTTCCGTGACGCACACGATGTATCATGTCGGTGTTTACGATGGGGTGACGATCCAAAATCCTACAGGTTGGCTTCGGCATACCGTAGTGCTTCATACTTCCGACGCTTAGATAGTTGATCAACCGAGCAAAGCCCCGCTCTATGAACTCCGCTTTCAGCGGCGAGTGTTGTAACAAATCCGCGACAGGGACACCGGAAAAAATCTTCGGGAAAAAATAGTTTCCACTTCGCATACTAATGTCACAGCTTACTCCCTCACGTGATGCATCGACCGCCAAATCACAACCAGTATTGCCATAACCGACTATAAGAACTCGACGCCCACGAAAACAGCTATGATCGTAGTACTCGTCCGACTGCATGATGTCGCCGTCGAAATGCCCTGGGTGAGTGACAATATTGGGCAGCCAGTTGTGCCCGTTGGCGACGGTCACAGTACGATATTGGCTGCAAGTCCCATCCCCAAGTTTAACTTCCCATCGCGCTTGTTCGTTGCCATCCGTTAGAGGTCTAACCGATTCCACATACGAGCCAAAACGAATGCGTGGGGTTATTCCAAAGTGACTAGCGTATTGCTTAAAATACAGCTGCATTTGTTGCTTACTGGGAAAATCTGGGTAAGTTTCCGGCATCGGGAAATCGGGAAACTGGGTGGTGAGTTTTGAAGAAATAGTATGCGCATCACGATAAACACCTGTGTGCCACAAACCGCCGACACCGCTATTCTGCTCTAGAATTTCGACATCCTCGCCCAACTCCAGTAACTTTTTTGCTACCGGAAGTCCTGAAAAACCTGCGCCAATGATACAGTGGGTCATCTCAAACTCCCCGATTGTGTCAGGGTATAGTAACAATCATCCTCAGAGAGTTATGGTCAAGCGACGCCAAACTTTAGGCAGATTGCGCCTCCTAGATACGGAGGTTTACGGTGTGCGGAATTTCTTTCGATAGTCTGCGGGGGATTGGTTTTCCCAGCGCTTAAAAGATTTAGTGAAATTACTTTGATCAGAAAACCCCACTTCCTGTGCAACCTGAGAAATTGAGCGGTTCGACGTCTTCAAAGCCTCACAGGCGAGTGTATGACGAACCTTATTGAGTAGATTAGTGTAGGTCTCACCGGCCTCATTGAACTTTCTCTGTAATTGTCGAAGGCTCACGTGTAAATCGGAGGCCAACTGCTCCTGTCGCGGACTGACCCCAAGACGCAGATAGTTAATTAGCAACTCATTGGTTTTTATAATCAATGGATCTAATGCCGCTCTGGAAATATAGTCTCTAGCGATTTTTTCGTTCAACATCGCTAATTCACGATTGGCGGCTGGATTTCCGTGCTGCAACACTTCCGAGCTTATTTCTAACTGATCAAATTCATGATCGAATATTACCGGAGCATTAAAGTACTCTAGATAGAATGTCTCATCATTCGGTTTTGATCGGGTCATGTAGACCTTAGAAAATAGCGGTACCTCCGCAGTATTGGGAATGTTCTCTATCGCTTTACTGATGGTGTGATAAAGGGTTGCAAAGGTAGCGTCTACCTCAGAGTGAGATACGAAGGTACGTAAACCAGCAGGTAGACTGTAGCGAAGATACTGACGCTGACCATCTTCAATCAAGTTAAATCCAATGACTTCGTTAATTAAGTCCATACAACGGATCATACAAGCCAACGCCTCGCGCAGATTTTCACTGCTTTGCATTGCAAGCGATAGACTATAAAAGGAGTTTTGGTACAAATAGGCGGGCACCATGAGTCCAAAATGCGGAGTTTCTTTCATTACCTCGTCAGCTTTATGCCACAACGTCACTTCGTCCACCGCCGGCACTCGATTGGCTTGATCTTTTAGCAGCGCGACATCGACACCGCATTGATGAAATAAGGCATCAGCATCAACTGACCGAGAACTTAAAAAACGATGCAACGCCGCAGGCCATCCCGCCAGTACACCGGTTCCAAGATTGCTCATATCGAATCACCCAATTCTCTTACGTCAACATCAAGTTTAGACGATACCAGCCTATTGTGATCGAGCCAAACGTCGCTCACCGAACTTTACGGTATATTCGATAACCTTAGTATAGAAATTCGGCATTAAACGAACAAGTCGGTCGATCTTTTGAGCATCAGAGCCAATTAAGATTCTCAGTTTATTTTGTTTGACACCTTGAAGAATAATCCGTGCCGCCTCCTGCGGAGTTGTTTTTAGTGCTTTCAGAAACTCCTGCTTCTGCGCCTCCTGCATTTTCGGGCTGACATCACTCTGTTCAGACGCCTTTGAATTACTCACAATATTCGTCTTAATCCCACCGGGATAGACGCAGCTCACATTAATATGACTACCTTTCACTTCCTGATATAAAGACTCTGTGAACCCACGCACCGCAAACTTCGTCGCGTTGTAAGCAGACTGTGTTGGCAGAGCCATCAAACCAAAGACACTGGAAACATTGACCACATGTGCGTCTTCACTGTCTCTCATTAACGGCATGAACTCTTTGGTACCATAAACCACTCCCCAAAAATTTACCCCCATCATCCATTCATAATCCTCATAGCGGGTATTTTTGACTTCGCCACGGAAGGCGACACCTGCATTATTAATAAGAAGATCGACACGACCAAATTCCGCTTTAACGGTTTCTCGAAAAAGTTGAACCTGATCCAGCTTGGCAACATCACACACCTGAGTCACGACATTGACTCCATTAATTAGGCATAGTTTTTTGGTTTCCAGTAAACTCTCTTCATCAATGTCTGATAATGCCAGGTCACATTTTGTTTTCGACAACTGTAATGCCAGTTCGCGGCCCATACCAGATCCCGCACCCGTGATAACCGCTATTTTGTTTGTAAATTTTTTCATTTTTATGTATCCAGTTATTAAATTAGGACTACCAATAGAACATGATCGCGCTCACAACCATCACATTGCTCCAGAAATATACGGAAGCCGTCCACAGCGCTCGGTGATTACCGATACTGCCGGCTAAATGATGCTGTATCGCAACGCCTCCAGGGCCCCCTGAGAGCTCTAGTTCAATTTTCACTCGATCTAGCAAGCGACAAACTTTGTAGTTCATCACAAAGTTGACACCTGAAAATGTGACAAAACACAGTGCGGCCATCCACTTCTCGAAGGAGCCTATTGCAGCCCCTGCGTTGAAGATATAGCCACTTATTCCCAGTACCACCAGCATAAAAAAATACCAATAGGAGTGGCTTTTCGCCTCGGCCATATCCCACAACAACAGTAAATCCATAGGCTCAGGCTTGGCTGAATTCCGACAGGAGTTTATTGTCCGTGATTGCTTTCGATAAGATGCTAACCGCGAAGAACGGCACTGGGAGTGCATAATTCAAGCCTCAAGTAATTTTGATTGGGTATTGGTCAGTACCTCATCAGCACCGCCGCTCACAATGAACGGCGGCACGCCCTAGTTAGTAGAAGAGCTTAAATTGAAGTGCGACGCTGCGAGGAGGCAGTACATAGGCGAAGCTGCCGCCCGATGTCCCGGGCACGTCGTCGGTATAACCGCGCACTTCTTCATCAGTAACGTTTTTGGCAAGTAGCGACACCTCCCAATCTCCATTACTTGATGCCAGACCTAAACGTAGGTTCATCAATACGTGCTCACGCTCTTGCGAGGCGGAATCCAGATCCTGCGCCAGATACATTTGATCCACGTACACCACCCCGAGATAGCTGATCAACTCAATATCGTTTCCGAGATTATAGCGATGATCAAGGCTGAAACTGGCGCCCCACTCCGGAGAATACGTTAGCTCTTCTCCTGACAAGTCTTGCGTACACTCCGCTCCATCAGCAGTTGCTTCGAATTGCGCCACAGTACAGTTGGCATTCTGAAAATCTCGGTAATAGGTATCGAGCCAAGTTACAGCGCCAGAAAATGTTAACTCGGGTGTTACGTTCCAGACGCCGGACACCTCAACACCTTGTGTAACAGCTTCAGCGGCATTGGTAACTTCAAAGGCGCCAACTTCAAACGAACTGACTTGGAGGTTGTCGTACGCATTGTGGAAAGCCGCTACCGCGAGATTGGCTCGACCGCCAAGCAGTCGTGACTTAGCTCCGATTTCGTAACCCAAAACCTCTTCATCCTCAAAACCAAAGCCGGTAAGATCATCGGTGGTTCCTGCTGAGTTAAATCCGCCAGACTTGTAGGCTTTAGACACCGAGGCATATACCATCGTGCTGTCGCTCCAGTCATATTGAAACTTCAACGAGGGCGATAAGTTCTCGGGGTTGTAACTGTCATCTAGGTTATGCGCCGTAACGTTGTTAGCAGCAGTCGCCAATGCAATAACTTGGTCGGCTGCTGGTGTCACGCTGCCCAACACATCCTCGCTGCCATATTCGGTGAACCTAAGAGTTCGCTGCGCGGATTTACGCTCTTCGGTATAGCGCAGTCCGAAGGTCGTGCTCCAGTCTTCATTGATGTTCCAAGTAAGCTGACTAAATAGAGCCCAACTTTGTGCCTCCTGAGAAAAATCGGTAACCGTTGAATAGGGACTCAGTAGAACCTGCTCAGCAACATCCGCTGCAGCCAAGGCGTCGGCTTGTCGTCCAGCATTACACGCAATAAACACTTGATTAGCGCCAGCATTGGCAGCTTCCCCCGCCGCCCATGCTTGAAGCGCTGCAACAAATGCTACGTTACCTGCAGGCCCTGCAGGAAATTGAGAACGCAAAGGCTGAGGCGAACTTGGCGTTGGAGGCGTACCACAGCTACCCTCAGATGCTTGCAACGAGAGCAGTTGGGTGACATCTTTAAATTGACTGACTTCCTCTTGACCAATAACTGGCGCAAAATTGCGATCGACCCGATTCACATCGTCCAACCAGCTTTTCTGATAGAAGGCGCCAACAATATATTCGAAGGCTCCTCCCGCTGGGGAGGTCAGTCTTAGCTCCTGACTAAACTGCTCATACTCTTGATCTTTTACACTGGTCAATAGCTCCAACGGGCCAAAATCCACATCTTGATTATTGACATAACTGTATCCGGACCATCCCGTCACCGAAGTAATCACCGCGTCGTTATCGAGAGTCAGATTGGAGGTTAGGCTAAGAAGTTTACTGCGGGTAAAGGCTCGCTCGGGCTGAGTGAAACGATCATAACCACCGGTACTGAACTGTGGTGCGGCCGCCTCGTATAGCGGCTCAAATTCGCCCGCATCTTCGAGCCGATTGCTTGCACCTGCCGATTCAAACTCAGACGTTTCAAATTTTCCAATGAGTTCTAATCTCTCCGACGGTTTCCACACCAAGGTACCGCGCACTGAGGTGTTGTTTTCCGCCGGTGCGTCACTACCTTCTAGTTTATTGTCCAAATAACCATCAGATTCAGTTTGGCGTATTGCCAAGCGACCGTTTAGCCCTTCGGCTAATGGACCTGAAACGACCGCCTCACTGCTGTATTCATTGAACTCTGGAGTATAGTCAGTCAGTAAATGAGCTTCGAAAAAATCGTCAGGCTGCGCACTGCTAATACTGACCGCGCCAGCCGTCGTATTCTTTCCAAACAAAGCACTTTGCGGTCCCTTCACAACCTCAACCGCAGTCACATCAAGAAACGGCTGGCGAAACAGTTGATCGCGACCATTGTAGATACCATCAATAAACATCCCCACCGACTGCTCGAAACCGGCATTGGGACCAGAACCCATGCCGCGAATACTAATACGTGTCGATTGCGAGCCCTCTTGTACAATCAGTCCTGGCACTAAGGCGCTCAAATCTTCTAAGCCACCTAACCCTAGAGCAGTGATATCGTCTCCCTCAACAACATCCACCGATATAGGCACGTCCATTATATTTTGTTCTCGTTTTTGCGCCGTAATAATGATCTCTTGAATTAGATCGAGGCTTTCCACGGCCTCTTCAGCGATCGCGATATTACTGGCGGCTACCGCTAGTGCTAACGCATTCAATACTATCTTATTCATAACTATCCTCATTGCCTGTCGACTTTTTGAATCCATTTATTGTGTATTTATCGGCTCATCCCCAAAGTCTGGTCCATACCCATAGTTCGGGAGTTGGCCAAACTATAGTAGCGAAAGCGGGAATAACTGAGATTGGTCGCTACCGCCAACAATTGGTAACTTCACGCCAAAAACGACTTTCACTTACTGCCTTTCACAACGCCACTTGCACGGTTTGGTAGGATTACGCCTTTTTTAGGGTAAACCCCGCCCAAATGCCCTCGACGACTAGCGATCAAAAATCACTAGAGCGTAGAATCACTCTCGACAGTCATTGCGGAGATTTAATATGCATTCAACACAGCTTTACATGTCCATACATGGGCGTATCAATCGTGAAACTTATTGGAAACGCTGGGTAGTTCCATTCCTTGTGATAGGCAGTATCATAAATGTGATTGCCTATGCCTTAGGTTGGCTGGACGGTGAGATTTGGCTGGTCGACAGCTACGTCGAAGATATATTGATGTTACTTTCATTTGTAGGATTCGAAATTTCCGACCCTGACATGGTTGCACAAATTAAATTTTGGTCGCTATTAAGCTCACTTAGTAGTGGTACCTGGGGCGTGGTACTGATCAAACGGCTACATGACCGAGGTCACTCTGCGTGGTTCTTACTAGTGGGACTAATCCCGTTAATTGGCCCATTGTGGATCACCATCGAATGCGGCCTACTCCCGGGAGTGGATGAAGAAAATGACTACGGCTTGCCGATGTACGATATGGTCTAATTTTTTATCAGATCGTATGACCTCGACATTTTTGTGCATCTTGTTTAGATTCGAGCGACCATAACGCTTACCCTTCCAACCATTCAAAAAGGAATCCCTGTGAGACGGATTCCTTTTTGATATTTTACACTAAAGACAACTCTTTATAGCGCGCAAACCATCAACCACCAAATCGACCTAATAATCTTTTCGCCGTTTCGATCCCGCCTCCTATTTCTACCCTTGAATTTACCGACAGGAGAATGGTCACTTGAAACCGAATTCACTTCCATCAAAAAGATTCGATTTAGTGTAGTTTTTAATGATGAGACTCTCTATTTACCTACGCGAATAAAAACGAACAAGGATGAATCTTCGACGACCATAATTTTGTCTTGATCTTAGGGTATTCATTTTCATTGCAGGTTTTGGAAAACCTGTAAGATCTTAGAAACTACTTTTCACACGAATTAGGTCACCATCCTTAGAACTTAGCAGACACCTGAAATCAACTTAGTCTTTACGGAAGCCAGTCCTCGGCGTAATAGCACCATTCTGAGACGTTATTCGCCAATACAATCTTCCCAGTTCATCTACTATTAACTACTTAACGTAAATAACTAATAGTAATACTGAGAATAGTTGGAATGAAAACATCTAAAGTACTGGTCGTGGCCGGAGCCGTTTGGCTCGGCATCACTGCAGCGGGGGGTTATATTTCATATCGAGGGCTGTTGGGCAATAACCATCCTTGGCCGGAAGTACACCCAGAAGCCGTTCCGGTTGTAGAAATTCAGGAGCGCCAACAACGTCAAGAAGCTCCTTTACTGGCGCGCACTGCTACAACAAACACCAAACAAATTCTTTTTGGCGATTTACATGTACATACCACGCTCTCCGTCGATGCGTATCAAATGAGCATGCCCTATATGCAGGGAGAAGGGCTTTACCCCGTCGCTGACGCCTGTGATTTTGCCCGTTACTGCTCGGCAATGGATTTTTGGTCCATCAATGATCATGCGGAAGGTTTAACTCCAGATGCATGGAATCGGACCAAGCAATCGATTCGTGATTGCAACGCAGTAACCGACCCAGAAAACCCAGATGTAGTGGCCTATCTGGGCTACGAGTGGTCTCAAGCTGGCAACTCACCTAGCAACCATTATGGGCACAAGAATGTCGTCTTACTGGAACAGGATGAAGATAAAGTGCCCACTCATCCCATTGCCGCCGAAAACCCCGATCTTGGGCCCCGCGGATTTACCAGCCCTTGGTTTCTGCGTGCGCTGTCTGGTCTAAATTTTTCTGACCCAGACTACCAACGCTACCAAGACTACAACAAATACACCTATGACATGGAGCAAGTAAAGCCCTGTGAAGATGTTCCCTATGATCAGCTTGACGAAGGCTGTATTCCCTTCGCCGCGACCCCTGACCGAGTGTTCGAGCTGTTGCAGCAATGGGGCGGTGAGAGCATCGTCATCCCGCACGGAAATACATGGGGGTTGTACAGCCCTGCCGGTACTTCATGGGATAAACAATTAGAGGGTGAGATGCACGATGACGATCGACAAATTCTGCTTGAAGTTTTTTCCGGTCATGGTAATTCAGAAGAATATCGTGACTGGAACGCGGTTGGCTTTGATGAACAAGGTAAGGCCTATTGCCCTGAAACTACCGAGAGCTTTACTCCGGGTTGCAGGCAGGCAGGACTGATCATTACAGCTAGATGTCTAGTTGAAGGTAATACACAAGCCGAGTGTGATAGCCGTGCAGATGTCGCGCAGCAGCATTATGTCGATAGCGGCAGCCTTAATTTTATGACGGTACCAGGCACCGGTATTGAAGACTGGGAAGATTCCTCACAGTGTAAAGACTGTTATCTGCCTACCTTTCGCTATCGCCCGAGGGGGTCGAGTCAATATGCCATGGCAATTCGCAACTTTGATGATCCCGAAAACCCTCGTCGTTTCCGCTTTGGTTTTATGGCATCTAGTGATAACCACAAGGCTAAAGCTGGCCCGGGCTACAAGGAATATGCGCGCGCAATTAACACTGAATCGGGGCCGGGTTTACGAGACAAAGAGCGAGACTTAATTCTTGGGAAAGATCAGGCCGCCTCTTACTCTCGTAAATTTGAGGCGTCATTGAATTCCAAAGGAGGCGTAGATCCACAATTACTGCTCAATGGTAGCTTGATGTTGTTCGAGCGCCAGAGTTCGTTCTTCTATACCGGCGGTTTAATCGCAGCACACAGTGAAGGTCGACGCCGCGAGGACATTTGGGATGCCATGCAGAAAAGAGAAGTCTATGCGACCAGTGGAGGACACACCTTGTTGTGGTTTGATCATATTGAAAATGGCCAAACTAATCCCATGGGAAGCGAAGTTATCTCTAGCGAAAATCCCACTTTTCGAGTAACTGCGATGGGGGATTTTAAACAGCTACCTGGCTGTCCGGATTACACAACCAGCACACTGTCGCCTGATCGCGTGGAAGGCTTATGTCGTGGGGAGTGTTACAACCCAGCGCAAGAGCGCGCCTTAATCACCCGGATTGATGTCATTCGAATTCGTCCACAAATTTACAAGGACGAACCGGTGGCGCCACTCATTGACGATGTATGGAAGTCGTTTGATTGTCCAGAAGATCGCAATGGCTGCACTGTGGAGTTTACTGATGAAGATTACGCTGACTCGACACGAGATGCTATCTACTATGTAAGGGTTCAAGAGGAGGCCAAGCCTATGGTGAATGGTGGTCAGCTAAATCTAGAAAGAGATTTGGACGGAAAAGTGGTTGCTATGAATGATTGCGACCGCCATAAATCCCCGGGTGACGACTGCCTTGCAATGGAAACTCCCAAAGCGTGGTCATCGCCAATTTTTGTAGGTTTCCAAGCTAAGCCAATAGAACTTTAGTGTAGCGAGCATTCAAGCAGAAGTACTTTGAAACAGGTTTCTTCACTTTAATGCTCTGCTATCTATACCGTAATGTAGAAATATTATGATCATGAGCAAGTCTGAAGATTCAAGTAATAAACTACCTTGGTCGATACTGCTGGCAGGCGCGGTTGCGGGAATGTCGTTGGCAATAGGATCACTAGTACAAGGCTCAAAGCTAGCCCTGCCAGACGCCTATGCAGCCAAGGTCAACAAGACATTGATATCTATGGATAGCCTAGAACAAAAAGTGCGACTTTTGGCTAATGACAAAACGAATGCTATAACGACTCAGGATCGAGAGTTCGTTCTCGAACGCATGATTGATGAGGAGCTTCTGGTCCAGCAAGGTTTGGATATGGGACTCGCGGAAAATCATCGGTTGGTACGCTCGGCTTTGATTCAGGTCGTGCGGCAATCACTGCTGTCAGATGACTCAGATGTTTCCGCTCAAGAACTGAGAGAATTCTATCGTGCTAATGAAAGCGTATTTACCCGCCCGCCACAATATTTGTTACGAGCATGGTCCCTCGCCGATACGAAGACGCCGTTATGGTTGACCAATGTTTCAACTGAGGGCTTCACCATCAGTGATGAGCAAAAGAAAGCTCTTAGTGACTTTACGCCACTGCCCGTTCCACTAGCCTATTTACCGTCTGACGGGTTGATTCGCTATTTGTCGAAAGCCGATTTCCCAGCATTAAGAAAGTTAGAAGTCGGGCAGTTTTTATTGGGCTCCAACGGAGACAAGCAAGTTCTCTATTATCTAGAAGGAAGGAAAAGCGCGAATGTACCCGAGCTCGATAGTATCCGTGAAACTGTCGAACGAGCCTATCAGCAGCAACAGCAGGAGCAACGTTTCCGCACGTATTTAGTCACCTTGCGCCGGCAGGCGGATATCGTCAGATAATGGCTAACTTATTGAGCTTCGAACGCCGTCTACTGACGTGTGTAGTATCACTTTTGTGTCTACTGGGATTTCTGGTAAGTAGCAGTGCCCTCGCACATAATCGCAGCGAATCCTATTCCCGTTGGGATTTTCAGGGGAACGAAATTCGCGGCGAAGTGGTTGTGCCTCTCTCACTTGCGGCTAAATGGGCCAATAGCGCTAGCTTGCCATTAACCTCATTGCTAGCCAGTGAATTGCGTAAGCTCATGCATTGGTCACAAGGGAATAGCGATTGCCTGTTAAACGATCCCGGGCTTTTGTCTATCAATGAGCGCAGCGGTAGTGTGTCTATCAATGTGCTGTTCACCTGCCCCCAATCGCTGACAACTTCCGAAGTGCTCTCGCTCGATTATAGCGGCTTGATACAAGGCCCACAGTCGCACACTCATATCGCACGATTTTATCGTCATGAACGTCTAGACACACATCTGTTTACGGAACCAGAGCATGGTTGGGTATTACCACCCTTAGAAGAGTCAGAAGTACTTTCAGGTTTTACCGAGTACATGACGCTGGGGATAGAGCATGTAATCACCGGTTGGGATCACATGGCTTTTATCGTTGCGCTTATGTTGGGTATGCTGAGCTATTTTTCTGAGCGTCGGGCATCCGTTGTGACGATACTAAAGTTGTTACTGCTTTTGATTACCGGTTTCACTTTGGGCCACAGCGCTAGCTTGGTGACGACCGTTTACTATGCTATTACCGTGAATGTGGTATTGGTAGAAGCGCTGATCGGCTTATCAATCGCGTTCGTATCGTTCGATATTCTGAGTGCTAGGAGGCAGCAATGGCGGCCCCTGATGTTAGGCATATGGGGGCTGCTGCTGTTATCAGTGATTAGCGCTAGCAATTTGGGTTTACGAGGTATTGTGGCGTTGTTTGGCGTAACGTGTTTTCTTTCATCTTACCTAATGTTGAATCAGAGCTACGCCAATCAACGTCGGCAGTGGATGATGTTATTAACGCTATTTTTTGGTGTGATCCACGGTTTTGGTTTTGCCAATAGCCTTCAGAATCAGGGGCTCTCGCAAGCCTATCTATTGAGTAATCTTCTCAGTTTCAATCTTGGTGTGGAATTAGGGCAGATGCTAATTGTGGCCCCTTGCCTCCTGTCGATGGCCCTATTGAAACGCTATAGCTCTTCTCTATTTTCGAATACCAGTATGTTGCTGAACTCGGTCCTGTGTGGTGTCGGTGTTTTTTGGTGGACCATCCGTTTATATGGATGATTAGACTTTTCCAGAATCAGTATAAAATTGGAGGCCCTGATAGCGTTGATTCTAGTGCAAGGCGATTCGGCCCTTTAATCCCTGTGTGAAATCAGGGCTTGATCGACCAACGAGTCCACCATACCCTGCAGCGTTTTATAGTTAGGCGCCAACCCTTCGATGACAAAACTGGCGACGCCATGAATGGACGATTGCAGCAAAAAATTAGTATTGTCGAGACGAGCCTGCTTGATCGCTGATCGCGGCTCAAATAATGGCATCACGGATTTTGCCGCCCACTTCAGCGCTTGGCGTCGTGCATCGGTAAGTTCAGGGTAGCGTTGCTTGTCCGACAGAGACGCGTCAAACATCAGTCGATATAGGTTCGGATTCTCACTGGCAAACACGACATAAGCCAACCCCACGGCTTTTAGCTTGTTGCGCGGATTGTCATCGACTTGCTCGTACGCCAACTGTAACTCGCGGCCAACCTGCAAAAAACCATCCCGAGCGAGTGCGGCTAGCAGCTCTTCTTTTCCTGAAAAG
>Ga0209395_1003318_pt1 | contig 20031 bp, 15 predicted proteins | sample GOMGulsemesocosm_3_FD_184635 | JGI IMG/M metagenome (GOLD analysis project Ga0209395, IMG submission 184635) | Methane-oxidizing microbial communities from mesocosms in the Gulf of Mexico - GOM9D Gulf of Mexico (SPAdes) (version 2) | ecosystem: Environmental > Aquatic > Marine > Cold seeps... | reverse complement strand
AATGCCAAAAATGCGTATGAAATAATTTTCACTTCAGGAACAACTCATGGAATAAACATGGTAGCGAGTGGATTTAGTCAATTTTTACAAAAAGGAGACGAAGTCATCGTTTCAGAAATGGAGCATCACTCCAATATTGTTCCTTGGCAAATGCTTTGCGAAAAAACAGGTGCTATTTTACGTGTCATTCCCATGAACCAATTGGGAGAACTTGACATGGAAGCTTATGTAAAATTACTTTCCAAAAACACAAAAATAGTTTTTGTAAACCACGTATCAAATGCATTAGGAACTATAAACCCTATTGAATTTATTATAAACGAAGCTCATAAAATAGGAGCAGAAGTACTCATCGATGGAGCGCAGGCTGCAGGGCATATAAAAGCAGATATGCAGGCCTTAAATGTAGATTATTACGTAACCTCAGCACATAAATTATGTGGACCTACGGGTGTAGGAGTACTTTATGGTAAAGAAAAATGTTTGACTAAACTTCCTCCTTATCAAGGTGGTGGTGAAATGATAAAAGAAGTAACCTTTGAAAAAACTACCTACGCCGATTTACCACATAAATTTGAAGCAGGAACACCTAATATCTGTGGTGTAATTGCCTTTGGAGTAGCCTTAGACTATTTAAATGAAATAGGATTTGAAGCCATTGCTGCTTATGAAGATGAATTGTTAGTCTACGCTACAGAAAAACTACAAGCCATAGAGGGCTTAAAAATATACGGGACATCCGCGCATAAAACAGCTGTAATCTCCTTTAATGTTAACGATATTCACCCTTTTGATATTGGTACCATTATAGATAAATTAGGGATTGCCGTAAGAACAGGCCATCACTGCGCACAACCAATTATGCAATTTTACAATATTGCAGGGACTGTACGTGCCTCTTTTGCTTTTTACAACACAAAAGAAGAAATAGACCTGTTTGTAAGTGCACTAAAACGTGCCACAATGATGCTTAGCTAAAAACACTTTTTTTTACCTATCCCTAACTCTTATTTTAATTAAGAGTTATAAACACGCCTTCTTCTCCCTAAAGAACTACAAAAACAACTATTTCATAAATGTAAACCTCCAGTACATCCTTTTGGATATACCAGAATTTAGCAGCCATACTTTCTTTTTACAACCTTGGAAAAAGAACAAATAACATACGTGAATAATAGTGCCTTTTCTATAAAATTATGAGAAATGACGCCCCATCACCAAAAACAAAAAAAAAGAGCACTACAAGACAAATAGTATTAAAATTAGTTAACAAAACGACTATTACGCATTTATTAAGTTAAAATTTTATTGATTACACAATGCGTATCTGAAATAAATTATTATATTCGCACCTAAAATCAATCAAATCTAATCAAAATTACTAATCAATGAAAAAACAATTATTATCAATTGTTGCCTTAGCAGCCATCGTATTTTCTTGTTCAGAAGACAACGCTGTTAACAACGAATCTCTTGCTTTAGATAAAGTAGAAGAAGTAGTAGCCTTTAAGAGAAATTGTGGAGCCATGGAAGCTTTAAACTCACAATTAGAAAACAACCCTACCTTAGAAGCATCAATGAATGCCATTGAAAAACATGCTTATGAGTACGAAAACTACATGTTAGCCCATAAAGGAAAACCACCAAAAGGGGATGACGGAACAGGAAATCCAACACCTTATACTGGTAGTATTAGTATCCCAGTAGTTGTTCATGTAATTTACAACACGAGTAATGAAAACATCAGCGCAAGCCAAATACAATCGCAAATTGATGTTTTAAATGAAGATTACAATGCTAGCAATGCAGATTTCTCTAATATTCCTTCAGAATTTGCCGCTCTAGGATCAGACACTGACATTCAGTTTACTTTAGCCGATGTTACTAGAAAACAAACTAGTAAAACATCTTGGGGAACAAACAATGCCATGAAATACGCTTCTCAAGGAGGAGTTGATGCATGGGACAGTACCACTTACTTAAACATTTGGGTATGTAATATTGGTGGTGGAATCTTAGGATATGCACAGTTTCCTGGAGGATCAGCAATCACTGATGGAGTTGTTGTAGGACCAAATTTCTTTGGTAGAACAGGGTTTTTATCTGCTCCTTTTGATAAAGGACGTACTTTAACACACGAAGTGGGACACTGGTTAAACTTACGTCATATTTGGGGTGATGGTCGTTGTAGAGCTGATGATTACGTAAGCGACACACCTTCTTCAGATGGACCAAATTATGGGTGCCCATCGTATCCTACTGTAAACTGTAGAACAAATGACATGACTATGAACTATATGGACTATGTAGATGATGCATGTATGTACATGTTCTCAGAAGGTCAAAACACAAGAATTAGAGCCCTATTTGCTTCAGGTGGAGCAAGAGAAAGTTTTGTAAACTAAAACAGCAGTCTCATTAAATACAAAAAAGGTTGTGAATTTCATTATTCACAACCTTTTTCACATTCTACCCTTCCTACACACTCCCAAAAAGACAACATTTTGGTCACGATCTTCGATCTAAAAAACAAGCTCAAAAACATTGCATATAACCATTTTACATAAAAAAAGTCTATAAATTAAATATTTTTTTGTATACTAATACATCTTCCCTCAGGATAATTGTGAATAATTAATTTAATTAACAACAAGATTTATGAAAAAATCAATCCTAATGATCGCTACAATTACTTTCGCTTTTTTTTCTTGCTCTGAAGAAATTAACATTCCAAACTCAGATGCATTAATACTACAAACAGCAGCAGAAGTATCCCAAATACCACCAAGTAGAAACTGTTCAGCTATGGAGGTACTCCAAGTACAACTACAGAACAATCCTGGTTTAGAAGCAAGCATGAACGCGATTGAAAAACAAGCCTACGAATTTGAAAAATACTTAATTGCTTACAAAGGGAAACCACCTAAGGGAGGTGGAGGAAATGGCGGTGGCAATGGAGGCGGAGGAGGAACCGATCCTATTCCATATACAGGAACCATAAACATCCCTGTTGTAGTACATGTAATTTACAGCAATTCTAACGAAAACATAAGCGCACAACAAATACAATCTCAATTAGATGTTTTAAACGAGGACTACAATGCTCAAAATTCTGATTTTGGAAATATCCCAACTGAATTTTCTACTGTCGCTTCTGATATTGACATCAACTTTACCTTAGCAGACGTTACACGAAAAAGTTCTACAACAACCGCTTGGGGAACTGGAAATGCTATGAAATATGATTCTCAAGGCGGAGTAGATGCCTGGGACAGTACTAAATACCTAAACATCTGGGTATGTAATATTGGAGGAGGAATCCTTGGCTACGCACAATTCCCAGGAGGGTCCTCCACAACCGATGGTGTTGTAGTAGGCCCCAATTTCTTTGGTAGAATAGGGTATTTATCTGCTCCTTTTCACAAAGGAAGAACCCTAACACACGAAATAGGGCACTGGCTAAATCTACGACACATTTGGGGAGACGGACGCTGTAAACGTGACGATTATGTGAGTGACACTCCTCCGTCTGACCGCCCTAACTACGGCTGCCCATCATACCCAACTACACACTGTAGAACAAATGACATGACCATGAACTACATGGATTATGTAGACGATGCATGTATGTATATGTTTAGTGAAGGTCAAAACACAAGAATTAGAGCTTTATTTGCGCTAGGAGGAGCTCGAGAAAGTTTTGTAAAATAAAACACATAATTTATTAGAGGTTGTGAGCGTTATCTCCTTACAACCTCTATTTATACTCAAAAACATGAACCATCTTTTTTCCTTACTATCGCTTGTATTACTACTAACATCGTGTAAACCTATACAATCGAACAAACTGGAATCCATTCAGTACCACGCGCAAACTAGAGGATATTCCCTACTCATAAAAGTAAGCCCTCAGCAAATTATAACAACAGAAAACGGAAAAAAAACAACTCTGAAATTATCCACTGAAGCGTGGGAAACCATAGAAAATAATATTAATTCTTTAGATTTTTCATTATTAAAAGATCAACTTAATAAAGAACACATAGCAGTAGACAGGGCCATACCAGCACACTTGACAATTACCATAGCGAACAAAACATCGCAATTTGAATTAACGCATAATGCAACTCCTCATCAGTTAAAAACACTGATGGAATTAATTCATGTTTCAAATTAGCATCTTATAAAATTCATGGTATCCCCTCCAATTCAGAGCAATAGTAAAAGCTACTATCATTAGGTAGTAAAACAATATATAGAAAAGAAGTATCGTTCCTTTTTATAAAAAACTAGCTACTTCTCATAAATTGCAGACAATAAGGCCATTCAATTCTTGATTTTTTTACTATATTCGCATCACTCTACTAGAAAATAATACATTTATAACAATAAAGCACTAACCCAAGAGGCTGGCTAAAAGCCAAAAATCTGTTTTTTAAATTAAATTGATACTGACCAAATTAGCTCTAAACCCAGCCTCTTATTTTTTCTTTCCTTTATGCTTTAAAAGTTCTGCTTTTTTGTAAAAGATAATTTCCTCCGCAATATTTTTAATCAAATCACCTACTCTTTCAAATTTCTTAATGATTGAGGATAGCTGTAACGACTTCCCAATTACACTCATATCCTTATTGATTTCGGCCTCTATAATAGCAAAGGCTTCCCTATTGATCGTATCTAAAATCTTATCTTTTTTAAATACTTTTCGTGCCGATTTTACATTCTCATTTTCAAAGGCATCCACAATATCATCAAACATATCTTGAATGGTTGCATGCATTTTTTCAAATTGCAAGGCCTTAATTAAATGGGCGGGAGTGGGAGTTTCATCATCCACTACATATTTAGAAATACCATAAGCATGGTCTCCAATACGTTCCAAATCGATATTAATTTTAAGAATCGCCATTACAAATCTCAGGTCCGTAGCTACGGGCGTATATAGAGCTAAATAACGCTCACAATTCTTTTCTATACTGATATCCAAAGCATTTACATGTGATTCCGTATAAATAACCTCTTCCGCTAAATCAGCATCATTGTTTAAATATGCCTCCGTAGCTTTTCCCAATTGAGAAATACAAAGAGACATCATGTCTAAACCTGCTTGGTTTAGCAATTCTTTTTGGTAGTTTGCGTTTTCCATATATTCAATTTAACCGAATCTTCCTGTGATATAATTTTCGGTGCGTTTTTTTTCAGGTTTTGTAAAGATTGTTTTTGTTTTATTGTACTCCACCAACTCTCCCAAATAGAAAAAAGCGGTATAATCACTAATCCTACTTGCTTGTTGCATGTTATGTGTCACAATGATGATGGTGTATTTTTCCTTCAATTCAAAAATTAAGTCTTCAATTTTAGCCGTTGAAATAGGATCCAAAGCAGAAGTAGGCTCATCCATTAAAATAATGGACGGCTCCACTGCCAAAGTCCTTGCAATACACAAACGTTGCTGCTGACCTCCTGACAAAGCCAATGCCGATTTTTTTAAATCATTTTTAACTTCTTCCCATAAATCCGCTTGTTTCAATGCTTTTTCTACTCGAGAATCAATCAGTTTTTTATCTGAAATTCCTTGAATTTTGAGACCATACGCTACGTTTTCATAAATAGATTTAGGAAACGGATTTGGTTTTTGAAACACCATCCCCACTTCCTTACGAAGCTCCTCTACATGTACCTTCTTTTTATAGATATTAGCGCCATTAATTTTTATTTTCCCTTCCATGCTAAACCCATCTACATAATCATTCATACGATTAAATAATCTTAAAAAAGTAGATTTCCCACAGCCCGAAGGACCAATAAAAGCGGTCACAGAATTGGGTTTAATGTCCATACTTATACCCTTTATGGCCTGAAAATCGCCATACCAAACTTTGGTGTTTTTTACAGAGATTTTAGCATCCTGCCCTTTAAGACTTTCTTTCTTTACAATGTTATCTGAACTCATAATAATGTCTTTTTCTATGCTTACTTCCATTTCTTTTGCCATTTATTTCTATAATAAACTGCGACCCCATTCATCATAAAAGTTACTAATAATAAGATGATAATTGCCGCTGCTGCATTCTCAATAAAACCATGTTGTGGTCTAGAAATCCAATTGAAAATCTGAATCGGTAAAACCGAAAACTCTTCCAAGGGATTGCTCGGTGCAAATGGTACATATGCTAAGGCACCCACCACAATTAACGGAGCTGTTTCCCCTACCGCTCTTGATAACGATAAGATTACTCCTGTTAATATTCCCCCACTAGAGGCTGGTAATATTTGATTCCAAATAGTTTGCCATTTAGAGGCTCCCAATGCGTATGAAGCATCTCGAATAGTACTAGGGACTGCTTTCATAGATTCTCTGGTTGCTACAATTATAATAGGCAGTATTAACAGCGACAAAGTGAGACTTCCAGCCAAAACACTCGCACCTAAATGCAATATTCGAACAAACACTTCCAATCCTAAGAGTCCATAAATAATAGAAGGAACCCCAGCTAAATTTGAAATATTGATTTCTAACAAAGCAGAAAATCGTCCTTTTTCAGCATATTCTTCTAAGTAAACCGCAGCAGCAACCCCCACAGGAAATGCAATAATAGTGGTGAGTCCCAAGATCCAAATACTCCCCATTAAGGCCGTATAAATACCTGATTTCTCAGCTTTTCGAGAAGGTAAATCTGTGATAAACCCCCAATCGATACGCATGATTCCATCAATTAAAATATCACCTATAAAAACCACTAACAAAATCAGTCCTATCAAGGTACATGCGATACCCCAGATTTTAAACAACTGATCTTTCCATCTGTTTATTTGTATCTTATTCATAATTGGCTTGGTATTTTTTTCGAATCCTATAGCTAATCGTATTCAAAATAAAAGTGAATGTAAACAAGGTAATTCCCGCTGCAAAAATAGTTCGGTATTCAATGGATCCATGTTGAACATCTCCCAAACTCACTTGGACGATATAGGCCGTAATTGTTTCAATAGGCACTGTTGGATCCAAGGTTAATCTCGGTTGTTGACCGGCCGCTACCGCCACAATCATCGTTTCTCCAATAGCTCTAGAAATAGCCAAAATTATGGAAACTATAATTCCAGAAGACGCTGCAGGCACCACTACTTTAAAAGCTGTTTGTAACTTGGTCGCCCCCATTCCATAGGAAGCTTCTCTCAATTCTCTAGGGACAGCATGTAAGGCGTCCTCACTAATAGAAGAGATAAAAGGAATAATCATAATTCCCATCACCAAACCAGCGGACAACGAATTAAAACCAGATAAACTAGGATATATACCTTGTAAAAAGGGTGTCACTATTATCAAGGCAAAAAAACCATACACCACCGTAGGGATTGCCGCCAAGAGCTCTAACATCGGTTTTACGGTTTTCCGAAAACTTTTAGGAGCATATTCGCTCAAATAGATACTGATGGACAAACCTATAGGCAAGGCTACGGCAATGGCTATGGCTGAAGTTAAAAAAGTACCTGATAGCAATGGTAAAATACCGTAATGCTTATCGGTAAATAAAGGTGTCCATTGGGTATCTGTAAAAAAATCAAAAATGGATACTTCTTTAAAAAAACGCACTGCTTCAAAAGCTAATACCGATACAATTCCTATGGTTATAGCAACGGTTATTAAGGCACTTGTAAACAATGATTTTTCAATAATACCTTCTCTAAATTTACGCATTATGAATTACTTAAACACAAAAACCAACTGCAGTAAAACAATTGATTTTTATGTGATGATTGATTCTTATTTGTTTTTTGACACAAACGATTTAAAACGTTCTTTTTGAGCATCGTATTTTTCTTTTGGCAATGGAATATATCCAACATCTTTTGACAACACTCCAGCGTTCTCTAGATAAAAATCTACAAAAGTCACCACTTCTTTAGAGGCAATAGAAGTACTATTTACATATAAGAACAAGGGTCTTGATAAAGGCTTATAACTACCATTACTTACTGTTTCCAAACTAGGCTTTACGACTTCCGTCCCATTGTGAACTCCAATTAAAGATAACTTATCCTTGTTTTCACTATAATATGCCAATCCAAAAAATCCTAAGGCATATTTATCACCTGCAATTCCTTGAACCAATACATGATCATCCTCACTTGCTGTAAAGTCACCACGACTAGAACCACTTTTTCCAACAATGGCTTTGGTAAAATAATCATAGGTTCCAGAAGCAACTCCAGGTCCAAATAAATGAATTTCTTTATTCGGCCATTCGGGTCTAATTTGATTCCATTTCATAACAACACCCTGTGCTGCTGGTTCCCATATTTTTTTCAGTTCTTCTACAGTAAAATTATCTACCCAGTCATTTTGAGGGTTTGTCAATACCGCTAAACCGTCATAAGCTACTTCCAATTCTAAATAAGTAATATTATTACTAGCACAAGCCTCCATTTCCTTATCCTTTATAGGACGTGAAGCATTTGAAAGATTGGTTTCTCCTCTTGAGAATTTTTTAAAACCTCCTCCTGTTCCGGAAATTCCTATAGTCACTTTTACTTTTGGAGCCACCGTTCTAAACTCTTCAGCTACAGCCTCCGTAACAGGGAACACCGTACTTGAACCATCTATTTTTATAGTTCCAGATAATATCGTTTCTCCTTGAGCTAGTTGCTTAGTTTTTGTTGTTTTTTCCCCACATGCAACTATGGCAGTAGCAAAAATTGCTAAAAAAAGTATTTTTTTCATTTGTCTTATTTCTTATATTATTACACAAAATAAAGAAACAGATGTAACTTGATTGTTAGCTGAAAATGAAGAAAAAGATAGGCTATTGTAAAGTTATTGTTAGGAAGTTAACAGGAATTTAAAGTAGCATTACTTGCTATCTTTACTATTTATCGAAGTTGCGATCTTCTATGGATAAGTTTTAGAAGTCCATATCTAGGCATCCTGATCCATAGGTAATTTCCTGAAAAATAAGCATAAAAAAAAGGAAGATGCGAACACCTCCCTCTCTTTCTTGTTTTATTAATGGTACTTAAAAATCAATTTGAAAACGCAACTGAAAAGCACTGAACTGTCCTTTTCCTTCATAGTCCGTTGTATTCTCAATATTTGAAAGTACATAGTTTGCCATCACTCTTGTTGCAGGATTTAAATGCCAATTTACTCCTGCAGTAACATTACTCATTTGATCATTATTTACTCCATCTATGTAGGAATATCTCAAAGCAACTTGAAGCGCACCATAACCATTTTCTCCAAAATTCTTCAAAGGTTTTACGCGCCCAAATCCAACCATCGAATTTTTATACACTCTTTTTTCTCCTGTTAAAAAGTAACTCGCCTGCATGTAATAACTAGAAAAATCCTGATCTGTAATAGCATTTACTTTTGCTTTTAAAAATTCTCCTTGCAAAGAAAATGAATTGGCTACCCATGCTGCTTCCACATTCATCAAGTTTACATTTTCCACATCCGAAACAGCAGTTACTATGTATTTATTAGAAATATGTGTTTCTGGGCGTACCTTGTACCCATATTCTTTATCTTCTTGTGGCTTCCTATAACTGTAGCCTGCACCTATATGCAGTAAATTTTCATCATCCTTTAATACTAAACCAGCAACTCTACCAGTAACTGCATAATCACCATTTGCGACTTTTTTATCAGAAGAAGCATCTGCCCCTCTAAACACCCCAAATTGCCAAGACATTTTTTTATCAGCAAACTGATCAAACAACATAGCCCCAGAACTTCGCTCTGCTAACATACTAATAAGTGTAGCACGCTCCATAAATGTAAAATACTTACTACTTGTTTGAGCTTCTAACCTAAACGGCTCTTTAAAATGTCCTACTCTTACATTACCCATAGGTAAATTTTTAAGGGTGATAAAAGCATCCTTCAAGGTAACTTCACCTCCTGCAAAATCTACATTTAACTTAAAGTCCACATTTTTATAAATGGTTCCTGATATAAAAAATCGAGCTCTCCGCAATTCTGTTCCATTAGATGATTTTAAGGTATAACCATTTGTTTCAGCTTCATCATTCAAGCTAAAAAATCCCATATCATACATGATACGCCCACCAAATTTCAACTTAATGCTTTTGTCCGCATTTTCAACTTTAAATCCATTATCCCATTTTACAGAAAATGGATTCTCTTTTTCCTGAGCATTTATACTTGTACAAACACTCCATAAAAATACGAATATTGCTATTCTGTTCTTCATAATATATTCTTAGTTTTTGTCGTTGCAAATAAACAATAGCTTTGTTAAGTTAAAGTTATGACTATGTTATTTAAAAACAAAATTATACAAAAAAAAAGGCCGCAATAAATTGCAACCTTCCATTATACAAACAGTTGACAAAAACTAATTTATATATACAATGCTATTAAACGAATGGTTATTCTACCGTCCAACCGGCTCCCCAAGTAGCGTAATCTGTTCCTGTTCCGTTCCCATCACCAGAAATAAACTGTGCTTCTGTAAAGGTAAACCCTGTGTCGTTTTTCATTTTTAAGGTAATATCTGTAAAAGTAATATCCTCCACTTTTAAAACACCATCCACAACACCTTTTCCTGTAGGACTCGCTGTATCATCACCATCCAAGTCAAATCCTTCTTTGAATCCTGTAATAGAAAAGTTAGTAAAAACGCCCTGTGTACCCGCTCTTAAACGTACTGCCTCTCCTCCATCAGAAGAACCTAAGCCAACAATAGTAACATTACTTACTGTTGGAGCAGAGAAATATAATGGATCAGAGTTATTCCCAATATCGGTATTAAAACCATCTGCTTCAATCCCTTTATCATGATTTTCTCCGTGCTTTACATAAGCATTGGTGATATTTCCGGAAAAGCCTTCCGTCCAGTCAATAGAATCATCCTGTGCATTTACCACAGCTAAAAAATCTACATTTACTGTTCCTCCAAAAAACTCAACACCATCATCTAATCCTTCAAACATTTGGATATAAGAAACACTGGTCCCACTCCCTACACCGTAAAAAGAAAACCCATTATTCTCCGACTGTCCGTCTGCTTTCCCTCCAGAATACTCTACACGAACATACTTCAAAGTTCCTGAATTATCCGCAGTTACAGCACCACCATATGGCAATGCTCCAATTTCTGAAGTGGACGTTAAATCTCCTCCTGTTACAGAATTAATAGGTGCTTTTCCTAGTAATATTAAACCTCCCCAGTCTCCAGCTTTAGGTGTTGCAGCATCAGAAGTAAATACTATAGGATTAGATACCGTACCAACGGCATTAATTTTTGCCCCTTGTGAAATTGCTACATAGATATCAGATCCAGCGGCCAATGCCTTAATTACTGTTCCCGGCTCAATTGTTAATGTAGTCCCTTGTGACATGACTAAAGAACCATTTAAAATATAGTTATTATTAGCCTCTAAAGTCAAATCCTCTACATAAGCACCCGAAAGATAGATGGTTTCAGAATTATTTTCGTTTCCAGAACCATTGTTATTCGTTGTATTATTAGTGATGGTAGAATTGATGGTGATGTCAGAAGTATCATCATCTGCACATGATACCATAAAGATGGCCAAAAATGCTGCTGCTATTTTAATTGTATTTTTCATTGTTACTTGTTTTTCAGTTTTATTTTTATTTGTTAAAATTTGTACTTTAATTGGAATCCTACATCGATTCCATAGGTATATGATTTAATTACTACGCTTTTATTATTTGTTAATTCCCTTACTACTTCCACCTTTGGGTTTAAAAGATTTTTAGCAGTCATATTAAATTCAAAATGCTTTCCAAACTTGTTTTTCCATACCAAATCCAATGTGGTAAATCCTTTTTCAATTTTATTCCCTAATTTACCCGACCCTAAGGCATAAATACGATCAGAAAAGTAACTTGCAATCACATTAATATCGGTGTCTATGTTTTCTCCCAATGATGGATGGTAACTGATATCTGCATTCAATAATAGCGGAGAAGCTCCTTGTAACTCTTCTTTTTGACGGTCAAAACCAGTACTAAAAGTCCCGCTCACAGTACTGTATAAATCCTGTTCCGTATGCATATAAGCCACATTGAATCCAGCTCCCAACAGTGTTTCTCCTTGTTCATTTTTAAAGATATTTTTCTTTAATTCTAGTTCAAGCCCTGCTATAGTAGCCTTCTCTCCTGTTCTAAAATAGCGTTCAGTTCCGGTAGCATCATTGGCTACTACTAAGTTTACGGGATCTTTAATTTCCTTTGCAAATCCAGCAATTGCTATCAACTCATCCGCAGAAACAAACCACTCATATTTAACATCTACATTCCATATATCAGAATAAGACACGTCCTTTATATTGGTGTAATTTATAGAAGCTTGTCTCCCAAGTAAATCAGGATTTCCTCCAGTTCTACTCGTGACACCTTCGTAAACATATGGAGCCATTTCTTTAAATTCTGGAAAAGAGACTGTATTGCTCAATGCCAATCTCAGGTTTTGATCCTCATTTAACGCATATTTGATATTAATACTTGGTAAATACAAGGTTTCCTTGATGCTCGCTTCTCCTGGATTATTTAATAGATTGATGACATCCCAAGAAATTTCTTGATTGAATTGTTCTAGTCTCAATCCTGGAACAAACAACCATTTACCTGCTTTTATTTCCGCCGATGCATAAGGAGCAACTACGGTAGATTTTCCGTTATACGTATTTTCTAACAAGCCAGGAAAATTAGTAGGTCCAATCCCTCCTTCTGGATAAATGGGATTAAAAACATCTGTTTCTACCAATCCATCTGCGATATTTTGAAGGTTAAAAATCGCATCAAAATCAGCAGGGTCAACAACCAAGCTTTTCGATATATTTTTATAACCATATCTCACATTTTCAAAATGACGTTTTTTGTATTTTCCATCATATCCCACAAAGAGCTTGAACTGTTCCGATGCTGTATAGGCAAACTGAATTCGAGAAGTATACTCCTCATCTCTTATCGTTTCAAAATAGCGTTGATTATCAAAAGAGTTATTTTGAAAAATGGAAGGGTTGGTAGCATCATCATCATCTAAAGTGTAGTGGTAATTCTCTAAAGAAAACCGCTTTCGATCTGGCTCACGAGAGAATACTTTATTATAACCTACTCCCCAGTCTAAATCCCATTTCTCATCTGTAGAAGAATGTGTTCCTAAGAGTTGATTTACATAAATCATATCTTGATTAAACTGCACGTTCATTTGGTAAAAACCAGCATCTGTGTTCAGTTTCGCATCTCTATTGGTCCCCAAACCTTGTGTTCCATAATAGCCCACCTGGTCTTTGGCTGCATTTACAAAAACCGAGTTGTAAGACAATTTATTTCGATCATCGATGCGGTATGTGGCATTCACCATTCCCGTAGTCGTATTGGTTGTTTGGTAAGTATCAACATGAGGGAATTTCTTTTTTTCCACCGTCGTATAATCAACCTCACTCCCCGACACAAAAGCATATTTTTTATCAAATGACAGGGTTGCAAACACACTCAAACGACTCTCGTTAGCAAGGTCAAAGGATTTCCCCATCACCAAGCTTCCCGAGGCATTTATGGGCTCCCAAGTATCTACAGGATCCACTTTATGAGATAATACCACAGCATATGGATTGTGATTATAACGGTTATAAAACCCAAAATTCCCTGTTCCTTCTGATTGTTTAAAGTCACCCGCATTTATAGCAGTATTTTTTCCCGTTCCAAGAGCAATTTCCAGCATTCCATTCCCGCTGTACTCTTTGGTTTTTACATTAATATTCCCCGCTGCAAAATCACCATATAAATGCGCCGCATACGCCTTGCTTATGCTTACATTTTGAATAACATCCGTAGAAAATAAGTTTAAATCTATATTTTTTTTATTGATATCATTCGAAGGAAGTGACAAACCATTTAAAGTTGTATTCAAATAACGATCCCCTAAACCACGGACATACACATTGGAAGATCCTTCTTTCGAAACCCCCGATATCTTAGACACAGCAGCAGCGGCATCGCCTATTCCTTTTTGTGATAATTCCTCCGCTCCAATACTTTGCTTAATGGCCACTGCTTTCTTTTGCTCCGAAAGCAATGCAGAAACAGATTCTTTTTTTACAGCAGCTTGAATTAAAACTTCGTTCAAGGAAACACCAGTACTCGCACTTAAAGTTTGGTTCAAAACAATGGTTTCTCCTTGTTTAATAATCAGTCCTTCCTTTTTTGCAGTTTCATAACCTAGAAAGCTAAAAACAACCGTGTAAGATCCTGGAGCAATGTTAAAAGTATAGGTTCCGTCCATTTCTGAAGTCACACCTATAGTAGTGCCTTCAATATAAACATTTGCAAATGGTAAAGGTTCATTATTGAACTCCTTATCGTAGACGATCCCCTTAATGGTACCACTTTCTTGTGCGAAAGAAACCATTAAAGTAAACATCAATATAACTGTAGTTATTTTCTTCATTTTTGTTAAATATTTCTACCACAAATAAAGGGCAGAAATAAAAACAACAGGTTATCTAGGTGTTATTCAATAATGATAAATAGGTTAGCTGAAAGTTATGTCAAACGCAAATAATTAAACCTTTTATAATTTAAATTTAACCTTCTAATAAGGATAAAAATACATACCATAAACACAGGTGAGTTTTAAACAAAAAAAAGCCATCTGTATTAGATGGCCTTTTCCCTTTTTCATATCAATTTTATACTTTAAAAAAACTTAATCTAGCAATTTTTTAGTTTAAGTATACAGCAAATATAATACAGATTTAAAGTATCAAACATCGGTAAAACACATGTATAACTGTGAATTCACGAAAAAAAATGGACTGTCCAAAAAATGAACAGTCCATAATTCCAGTTATAAACAAATAACTGTAGAAAAATTGCTTAAAATAAGAACTACAATGTAAAAACATTGAGTTTTTTACCAATGTGGAAAACCGCAGATTTTAATGCGCTATCACACATAGAATTATTAAGCAAGTTTATTTGCAATTAAATACTCTGCTATTTGCACCGCATTTGTAGCCGCTCCTTTGCGTAAATTATCCGCAACGATCCACATATTTACCGTGTTTGGTTGAGATTCATCTCTACGAATTCTTCCCACAAATACATCATCTTTTCCATGCGCATAGATAGGCATTGGATAGGTGTTTGTATCTAAATTATCTTTTAGTACAATACCTGGGGTTTCATTTAATAATTTGCGTAATTCTGACTCATCAAAATCATTTAAAAATTCAATGTTCACACTTTCACTATGTCCTCCCACAACAGGAATACGGACTGCCGTAGCAGTGATAGCAATACTTCTATCGTTTAATATTTTTTGAGGTTCACGAACCAATTTCATTTCTTCTTTCGTATACCCATTGGCTTCAAACACATCACAATGTGGAATTGCATTTTGATGAATCGGATATGGATATGCCATTTCTCCTTTTTCACCAGCCATTTCGTTTTCTAATTGTTTTACTGCTTTTACTCCTGTTCCTGTAATAGATTGATAGGTAGACACAATCAGTCTTTTGATACCGTATTTTTTATGCAACGGAGCCAATGTCAGTACTAATTGAATAGTAGAACAATTTGGGTTTGCAATAATTTTATCCTCTTTTGTAAGTTCGCTGGCATTAATTTCTGGGACCACTAACTTTTTTGTTGGATCCATTCGCCATGCCGATGAGTTGTCAATTACTGTAGTGCCAACTTCTGCAAATTTAGGAGCCCATTCCAATGAAGTATCACCTCCTGCAGAAAAGACAGCAATATCAGGGTTCATATCCACAGCGGTTTGTAATCCTACCACCGTAAAATCCTTCCCCTTATAACTTACCTTTTTTCCAACGGAACGTTCCGATGCCACCGGAATTAATTCTGTAATGGGGAAATTACGCTCTGCCAATACTTGTAACATTACGTTACCTACCATTCCTGTTGCTCCTACTACTGCTACTTTCATCTATTCTAATTTAGTATTTGATGTTACAAATGTTATAAAAAAAAAGCAATTCGCCTAAAACAAGAGATTTAAAATTACAAAATCCGTTATTTTTGTTAAAAAACAAATAAACGAGCTAACTATTGATTATATAGCTGATTATATGATAGAAATCAGTATTTTTGCAAAAAATTAATCAATGACAACAACAGGAAGAATAGAATTAATGGCTCCTGCCGGGAATTTTGAATCAATGCAAGCCGCTTTAGATAACGGTGCGGATTCCATTTATTTTGGTGTAGAGCAATTAAACATGCGCGCAAGAGCGACGGTTAATTTTACCTTGGATGATTTACAAGAAATCTCTAAAAGATGTAAAGCAAAAAACGTACGTACCTACCTTACCTTAAATACCATTATTTACGATCACGATTTAACCATTATAAGAACGTTAATTCAAAAAGCAATAGAAGCTGATATTACAGCGGTTATCGCCATGGATCAAGCGGTTATTTCTGTAGCACGTGAATTAAATATGGAGGTACATATTTCTACTCAAATTAACATTACCAATATAGAAACTGTGAAGTTTTATTCGCTGTTTGCCGATACCATGGTCATGAGTAGGGAATTGAGTTTACGCCAAGTAAAAAGCATTAGCGAGCAAATAGAAAAACAACAAATTAAAGGCCCTTCTGGAAATTTAGTAGAAATAGAAATTTTTGGACATGGTGCTTTGTGTATGGCTGTTTCTGGTAAATGTTACATGAGTTTACATTCTGCCAATTCTAGTGCTAACCGTGGTGCATGCAAACAAAATTGCCGTAAAAAATACACTGTTATAGATCAAGAAACTGGTTTTGAAATGGAGCTAGACAATGAGTATATCATGAGTCCAAAAGATTTATGTACCATTGATTTCTTAGACGAAATTGCTGATGCAGGAATTAAAGTATTAAAGATAGAAGGTAGAGGAAGAGCTCCGGAATATGTGGCAAAAGTAATTAAATGCTATCGCGATGCTATCGATGCCATCGAAGAAGGAACGTATAGCAAGGAGAAGGTTATTGACTGGATGAAAGACTTAGAAAAAGTGTATAACCGCGGTTTTTGGAGTGGGTATTACTTAGGTCAAAAATTAGGTGAATGGAGTAAAGGATCAGGGTCTCATGCCACTCAAAAGAAAGTATATATTGGTAAAGGAGTGCATTATTTTCCAAAAGCAAACATAGGTGAGTTTAAAATCGAAGCGTTTGATATTGCAATCGGAGACACCATTTTAGTAACAGGTCCTACTACAGGAGCTAAAGAAATGGAAGTAAAAGAAATGTATGTAAATGATACCAAAGGAGAAAAAGCAAGCAAAGGAGATTCCTGTACCATGCCTTTAGAATTTAGAATAAGACCATCGGATAAATTATATAAAATTGTTGAGAATAAAGTGGAGGCTTAGGAATTAGCGAAAAGCCAAAAGCCAAAAAAGGAGAGATGTAAGAATCTGGAGACAGGACATAGGGCTTGTGATTCGAACTGAAAAGAACTCGCAAAATCATGTTTCTCTTTTCTAGCAACCAACAACCAATAACCAACAACTATTTTAATTAATTCATGGTAATTATTACTTTACAAAGAGCAAAATGCATAGGCTGTAACTACTGTGTAGAATTAGCACCTGCACAATTTCAAATGTCTAAAAAAGACGGAAAATCCGTATTGTTACACTCCACAGAAAAAAAAGGTTTTTTCACCATAAAGTCACGTGACGAAACCATCTATAACGACGCCATAAACGCAAAAGTAGCTTGTCCAGTAAAAATTATCGATGTAAAACAAACCTAAAAAGGTCTTTTATTCGAATTGAATTTTAAATAGCGACTTAAAAATTGATGAAAAGCAGTCAAAATTACACCGTATATTTTGGCTGCTTTTTCTATATCGTTTTTTTAGGAAAATTAGCCTTAAAAAAAATAATCTAAATCTAATTTAAAATTCGGTATATTTACAAATTAGTATGACAAAAAATGCAACGAGGCCTTTTTAAAAGCCTTTTTTTAGAACATCCCATAACAATATACAATACCCGTTGTTACAAGTGATTTCAGTTAGTTAACTGCACTTAATTCAGATGTTTAACCCAGAAAAAAAGGACCGTTAAAATTGCTTCTTAATCTTTAAATAAAATATATGAGCTGTAATAGTTGCTCTTCAAATATCTCAACAACTGTTGGGACCAAACCCAACGGATGTAAAAGTAACGGTGGATGTAGTAGTGGAGGATGTGAAAAGTTATCTGTTTTTGATTGGTTAGCCAATATGACCTTGCCTACCGGACAAAAACCATTTGACATCATGGAAGTTCGTTTTAAAAACGGACGTAAACACTTTTTTAAAAATGTAAATAACTTATCCCTAGCTATGGGTGATGTTATTGCTGTGGAAGGTAGCCCTGGACATGATATTGGATCTGTTTCTCTAACTGGAGAATTAGTGAAAGTACAAATGAACAAGAAAAAAGTGGCTATTGACGACGCAGAATTAATCAAGAAAATTTACCGAAAAGCCACACAAAAAGATATTGATATTTGGACTCGAGCCAAAGAAAAAGAGATTGAAACCCAACGTAGAGGTAGAGAAATTATCTTGCGTTTAGGCTTGAAAATGAAATTGTCTGATATCGAATATCAAGGTGATGGAAATAAAGCAACTTTTTATTATACGGCAGACGAACGTGTGGATTTCCGACAATTAATTCGTGATTTGGCCAGTGCTTTTAATATTCGTGTAGAGATGAAGCAAGTAGGTTTGCGTCAGGAAGCTGCTCGTTTAGGAGGGGTTGGTTCTTGTGGTCGTGAATTGTGTTGTTCTACCTGGTTAACAGATTTACGAAAAGTAAATACCGCCGCTGCGCGTTACCAACAATTATCCTTAAACCCTCAGAAATTAGCAGGGCAATGTGGAAAATTAAAGTGCTGTTTAAACTATGAATTGGATACCTACGTAGACGCCTTGTCTAAATTCCCGAAACCGGATGTTATGCTGAACACCGAAAAAGGGAAAGCGGTATTTATTAAAATGGATATTTTCAAGGAATATTTATGGTACACCTATAAGGACGATCGTTCTAAGTGGTTTAAGTTAAACTTGGAGCAAGTAAACGAAATTATAGAGCTCAATAAAGAAAACGAAAAAGTAGCATCTTTAGAAGAATTTGATGCAGAAAATTCTGCTGTACAGACTAAAGTAGACTTTGAGAACGTTGTAGGACAAGATAGTTTAACGCGTTTTGATGCTCCTAAGAAAACAAGGAATAAGAGGAACAACCGAAATAAAAATAGAAATAAAAAACAGCAGGGGAATTCCAAGGCGAATAATAACACGAACCAACGTAAAAAAACGCCACAAAAGAATGGAGATCAATCAGGGAATAAAACAATAAATACAGGAAATAATCCACCTCAGCGTAAAAAGAAAAAACCTCAAAATAATAAACAACAAGGTCGCGCAAATAATCCTCAGAAAAAAGGACAAGAAAATACAGTAAAAAAGAAGCCGCAACAAGGAGGAAAACATCCACATAAAAAGGTGAAAGAGGGAGAAAACAAAGATCCTAAAGCACAAAACAGCTCTGGAAACAAGCCTCGTAATAAACGAAGAAATAACAGGAACAATAAACCAAAACCATCACAAAACAACGATAACAAACCCGTTAAAAATGATTAAAAACTTTGTGCTTATTGCATTTGTACTCTTGTTAACAAGTTGTGATTCCAACCGTATGTTTGATAGGTATGTTCCCATTCCAAATCATGAATGGGCATCAGAAAACAACATCGAATTCGAGGTAAAAGCAAGCGATACCATAGCTAAACACAATGTTTTTATTCAACTGAGAAATACCGATGATTTTGAGTTTAGTACCCTTTTTATCATTGGAAAAATAAAATTCCCAAACGGCACCCAAGTCATCGATACTTTGGAGTATGAAATGGCGGATGTACAAGGGAGATGGCTCGGTTCTGGATATACAAGCGTAAAGGAAAATAAACTATTTTATAAAGAAAACATTCAATTTAATCAATCAGGAACCTACACTTTTAATCTA
>Ga0209395_1003315_pt1 | contig 20063 bp, 29 predicted proteins | sample GOMGulsemesocosm_3_FD_184635 | JGI IMG/M metagenome (GOLD analysis project Ga0209395, IMG submission 184635) | Methane-oxidizing microbial communities from mesocosms in the Gulf of Mexico - GOM9D Gulf of Mexico (SPAdes) (version 2) | ecosystem: Environmental > Aquatic > Marine > Cold seeps... | reverse complement strand
TTTCCAGCGTTTCCATATTAAACGTTTGTCTTCTTCTGAATAATATCGGCGTTTGCGATAAGTCATATTCAACACTCCAATCTTTTACTATAAAGATAGCGTGTTGCGCTGACCGATTGAATTCACAACCCAAAGGAGGCACTCTCGAAATTCGTTTGGGATGTATCTACTTCGATAATTGAATGACTACCTTCGGGCTGTTGCAGCCACTGGCGTCGGGGCAGGAGAGCAGGATGAGCCCAGCAAAATAATCACAGCCTTTTGCAAGATAGTACTATCAACTGCCTTTGTTTTTGATGCCTACTTTAGAGTGGATGTTTTACTGCTATTTGCTAGGGACCGATTAATAATAACGATAGGTTGGAGCTCCACATGACTCAGGTAACCCAGCACCGTTCTGGCGAAACCGGCCACCACCCCTTCCGTTGCGGCCGTCTTTATTTTTCAAACAATGCCTGGTATTTCCTTATCCGCGGCGGCAGCTCAAGGGGCCCCTTTGTAAGCCCCCAGAAAGCCGAACACGCACTTAAGCATCACCTCCAGCCGCTGAAAAACCTGAAGGAAACTTCCCTTAAACCGAGCTAAGATTGGTTGTTAACGTACTCAAGATAAAGCGAAACAAACGCCCTAGCTGTCGTTATTTGTAGGGGCGACAATAACGTGCTCAACCTTCCTGCTAGGCTGCTTAGTGCCAATAACGCCGCTATACATCGCCCTTCATGGGTGGGGAGCGGACTGCCCCTTGGAAGGGCTTGTTTTGACCGCTCTTGGCACAAAACGGACTGTCAGATTAAGCCTGAGCTACTACACTTAAAGTGTTTTATAAATCATCCGTTTCACCTATAACTCCAGCCAAATCTCTCATATAGTTTTACTTTTCTATATAAAAGAGTCTTAATTTTTCAGCAGACCCATTCATGTTTTTATAAATCACATTTTCTAAGGCCTAAGTGATCAATTATGAAAAGTCATTTTTATGCATACATAAGTAAGACTCGATGGTTGCAGCGCAATACGGTCGTGGAAAATGTGATGGAGCATAGTTGGGAGGTTGCGACAATCTCACATGCTTTGGGGCTGATAAGGAATCGTTATTTCGGTGGTACGTTAGACGTAAACGCGATTGTTGTCGTGGCCATGTACCATGATTGCAGTGAGGTGATAACGGGCGATATGCCGTCGCCAATAAAATACCATTCGGCTGAGATTACGCGGGCCTATAAGTCGATTGAAAGGCGGGCAGAGCAAGAGTTGGTGAGTTTGCTGCCAGATGATCTGCGGGAAGATTACGAGGCGGTGATGATTGAGGAAAAAGTGCCTCAAGAACACCGCGTCATTATCAAAGCGGCTGATACAATTTCAGCTTATATAAAATGTCAGATGGAAGTCTCAGCGGGTAATTCAGAATTCTCTAAGGCAGAAGAAAATATTAAGAGGCGATTGGAGGCGATTGACCTGCCTGAAGTGCGTTATTTTTTAGAGACGTTTTCCCCAGTTATTCATTGAGCTTGGATGAGTTGCTGAAGTCCTAACAGGCTGTTGAAAAGCTATCTACGTGGCCTCTGCGACGTTAAAAGTGGGCTCGAAATGCTCATTTATTGCATATAAGCTGCGCTTTTTCGCCCATTTCAGCCTTACATAGACTGCCTCGAAAACGATTTTCAACAGCCTGCTGAAGTTCTAGCTATTGATAAGACTTAAATTGGGTCTTATTATTCGGCCCTCGTTTCTTTTTTAATAACGCCGATGACTTCCATGATTCTAAGCAATTCTCTTTTCACTAAAACCCAGCAACGAGTGCTGGGTTTGCTTTATGGTGCGCCGGGTAAAAGTTTCTATACCAATGAGATTGTGCGTATTGCGGCGGTTGGCCGCGGTACGGTGACGCGTGAGTTGGTAAAGTTGGCGGCGGCGGGGGTGTTAACGGTTTCTGCTGAAAAGAACCAGAAGCATTATCAGGCGAACTCGGAGTGTGTGGTTTATGCGGAGCTGGTGAAGATTGCCCGTAAGTTGTTTGATATTCCGAAGGCAGAACCCAAGGCAAAGGCAAAACCAAAGGCGAAACCTGTTAAAGCAAAGCCAAAAGCTGTTCGGAATCAGGTTAAGAAATCTGCTGAAAAATCAGTGGTGATTGTCGAGGAAAAGCCTCAAGCGCCGAAGCCGGTTGCTGAAAAGGTCGCCCCGAAGACTCGCGTAAAAACGGGCATTATTATTACGGTTGATGATGAAGGGCAGATGGGGTTCTTTTAGTTCTGACTGGGCAGTGCAGCGGGACAGGTTGAAGGTTCACATAAAGTGACCTACAGTTCATAAAATATGAACTGTAGGGCGCGATAAAAATGAGCAGCTTAGGCGAGGCGTTATTTACAAAGACTCAGAAGAAGGTGTTGAGTTTGCTGTATGCACAGCCGGATAAGAGCTTTTACACCAAGGAAATCCTGCGTTTGACTGGCATGGGGGTGGCGACCATAAAGCGTGAGCTGGACCGGATGGAAGCGACGGGTATTTTGACCCTGACTAAAATTGGTAACCAGCACCATTACCAAGCAAATGCAGATTGCCCGATTTATCAAGAGCTACTCGGCATTGTTAAAAAAACCTTCGGTATTGTGGGTGTTCTCAGGGATGCATTGTCGCCGCTGGAGCATGTCGAGCACGCGTTTATTTATGGTTCGATTGCCAAGAGTTCAGAGCATGCGGGCAGTGATATTGATCTGATGCTGGTGGGCGGTGAGTTAAGTTATAGCGGTGTGATGGAGTTATTAGATTCCGCGGAACAACAGTTGGGGCGTACGATTAATCCCACCTTGTATTCCCTAAAAGAATTCTCTGACCGTTGTGATACTAGTCAAAATTTTATTAAGCGGGTCATGGAGCAACCCAAGTTGTGGATTGTGGGTGAAACGGAAGCTTTCAAATAATAGGGATGTTAAAGGGAGCATAGAAAGGGAGCATAGAATGGAAGCGCTTGAGAATTTAGTCAAAATTAACAAGCTGAAACATGAGCCGCCGAATAATGCGGAGTTTGCTGGTATGGTGGCTGCGGCCACCACCAGATTGCAGGATGTAAGCTTGCAGGGTTTGTCTACTGACGTTGGCCTATGGTGCGGTTCATTCTCTGGCGTTAGCTGCTTTGCGGTGGCACGGTTATCGGTCAGATTCTCGTTATCTGGTTTTTCAGTGTTTGCAGCATACGCTGGGTTTGGCGAAATCAAAGTGGCGTGTCTTAGACAAATGCCACAATTGTCGAAACTTGGCGGAATATGAAGGGCACTTAGAGATTGATGAGTTATTACTCAAAGAGCTGATTTCTATTGCGCATGAGTTGTTGGCTTTGGTGGGTGAGTTAGCACCGATAAAAGAATAGAAGCCTTTGTGCGAGCGGGATATTTCTTTTAGTTTTTACTTTAATGCCGATTTTAAGAGTATTTAAAATCAAATAGTTAGATTTGTTTATTAAGGTTTTTTTTCTCTTATTGTCTGGGAATGAAAACCCAATTTCTACCGGGTTATAACCGGTATGGCGAAATATTCATTACATTCATTTTTAGGAAGTTACTGTGACGAAACTTATTATTTTAGTTATCGCTGTTGTTGTGATTGGTTATTACTTTGCACGTCCTTCAGCGGCGGGGCCGGAAGCGATCGCGGCCACCAAAAAGGCCGGCGCTGAGTTTATGGAAGCGAACAAAATGGTGGAGGGGGTGATAACAACTGCCTCTGGTTTGCAGTACATGGTGCTGCAAGCGGGAACGGGTACGGAGCACCCATCGGCGACGGATCAGGTGAAGGTTCACTATGAAGGCAAGCTGCTGGACGACACTGTTTTCGATAGTTCAGTGAAACGTGGCAAGCCAATTACTTTTGGTTTGAATCAGGTAATCTCGGGCTGGACGGAAGGCGTGCAACTGATGGTTGTGGGTGAGGCGACACGTTTCTTTATCCCATCGGAAATGGCCTACGGTGATCGTAGGGCGGGTAAAATTCCTGCCGGCTCAACGCTGATCTTTGATGTTGAGCTTTTAGGTATTAACGAATAGAGGCCTCTGCATAACGTAGCGAGCGAAGCCAAGACTAGGCAACAACAGGCGCGAAATCGCAGTATACTGTAGTAAATGAGCATTTTAAGCCTGTTTTTAACAACGTATTGGTAAGCGCAGTAGTTATGCTTAGGTCTCGTATAGGGATTAGTGAAGATGTCGAAGACAGTTGTGAAATTCAGTTACGAGAAAGAAACCAAGAACAGCGTGCGTTACAAGGAAGAGCCGGAAGAAGGTAAGGCGCCCATTATGGGTACGCTGTATGTGCAGAAGTGGTTTGCGGGTAGCTCTAAAAATCTAGAAATCACGATCGATAAGAAAGACTAGAAGAGCGAATTTATTTGCTCTGGCGTTGTGTCGGGCTAAATTGCGTAATGAGCCGAATAGATCGCTCTAATCGGCTCATTACTTCTATCGTTTACTATTTTGAGTAATTCAATCTCCCATGCAACCGCAAGCTGATCCCTTCATAGTTCCTGTCTGTCACGATGACATTGAGATTCTATTTCAGGATGAACATCTGCTGCTGATCAATAAGCCGACGGGGTTGTTGAGCTTGTCGGGCAAGCATCCGCTCAATAAGGATTCAGTGCATTTCCGGTTGGTGCAGGATTTCCCCACGGCAACGATGTTACATCGGCTGGATTTTGGCACCTCGGGCATTATGGTGGTGGCCCTGAATAAGCAGATTAACGGGCACATCACTAAACAATTCCAGGCGCGTAGTGTTGCTAAGAGTTATACCGCGTTGTTGCATGGGCATCTTGCCGATGACGAGGGCGTGATCGAATTCCCCATCGCTAAGGATCAGCCCAACTTCCCCCTGCAAAAGATCTGTTTTGAGACCGGTAAAGCCGCGCTGACGAATTATCAGGTGGTCGAACGGCTTACTGGGCCTTTTGCGACCAAAGTCACCTTCACGCCTGTCTCGGGGCGCACACATCAGTTACGTATTCACAGCCAGCAAATCGGGCATCCCATTTTGGGCTGTGATTTGTATGCGACGGACGAGGCGTTCTTTATGGCGCAGCGTTTGATGCTGCATGCGACGACGCTGGAGTTTGATCACCCTGCGACGGGCGAGCGGGTTAAGGGCGTTTGTCCCTGTCCGTTTTAGCTAGCATTTAAAAGACCCCATAAAGGGTCTTTTGTTTCGCCATTTTCGCTAGCCAGCCTGCATGTATTCCATGATTTTTCGACGAATCCAGATACACATCGGGTCACGATGGTAACGCTCGTGCCAGTAGAGTGAAAAGCTGATGGGTTGGCCGGTTAATTCTTTGGGCACGGGTTTGGTAATGATGTTGCGACTACGCGCAATTTTACGGGCTACCATTTCCGGCAGTACAAACAGTAAATCGCTGTTTTCACAATAGTCAGCTGCGGTCATGAAGTTGGGCAAGCGCAGCGCTAGATGGCGTTTGCGGCCAATTTCGGCGAGGCGGTGGTCAATGATCCCGATCCCCAAGCCTGTTATTGAAACCAGCCCATGACTGGCGGCGACATACTTATCTAGGGTGAGCTCGGAGTTAGCCAGCGGGTTGTCTGCGCTCATTAGGCATACGGTGCTGGTTTGTGCCAGTAATAACCGGCGGTACTGATCTTCCGTTGTTTTTGGCGTCATGCCGGTAATGGTGAAATGCACATCGCCCTGCTCAAGCATCTCAAACTGATCACGTGGTTCGCTGCGGATTTCCAGCCGCATACGTGGCGCTTCTTTTCTCAGAACTGACATGAGCTGCGGCAGAAAGCAGGCTACTTCCAAATCGAGCCCGTAAAAGCGTACGACATCCTCTGCGGTGGCTGGATCAAAAGTGGGTTCGGCGACTAGCTGGCTAATGCCCCCCATCAATTCTTGCAAGCGCGGAAGCAATTCCTGGCCCCTGGCGCTGAGGTCATAACCTTGTGTTGTGCGCACCAGCAGTTTGTCATCGAAGGTGTCGCGCAGGCGTTGCAAAGCACGGCTGACGGCGGGTTGACTCATGTGCAGAAGTTCGGCGGCACGGGTGACGTGACGGGTTTCTAGCAGCTGTTGAAGTACGACTAACAGGTTGAGGTCAATCGATCTTAAATTCACTTCGCGCATAACGGTAATCTCAATAATGCATTAGATGAATGGTGTTGAGCTGATTATAGTGCACTCACCTGCTTAGGGGCGTGAATTTTTTAGACCTGATGCGGACCTGAATTGAGAACCCGAGAGGAGAATTAAAATGTCTGAACAAGTAAAAGTAGCGGTGGCGTACCACAGTGGTTATGGGCATACCGAAGTATTGGCTCAAGCTGTTGCAGCGGGCATTGAAAATGCAGGTGCTAAGGCGCTGACCGTTTCAGTGGCGGACATCGATGCGGTTGATTGGGATGCGTTGAGCAGCGCTGATGCTATTGTTTTTGGATCACCCACCTACATGGGTAGTGTCAGTGGTCAGTTCAAAATCTTTATGGATGCCAGTTCGAAAATATGGTTTGAAGGTGGTTGGAAAGACAAGCTGGCCGCCGGTTTTACTAACTCTGCCAGTCAGAGTGGTGACAAGTTAAACACACTGATTCAATTGTCTGTTTATGCGGCGCAGCAGGGTATGAACTGGGTTAGTTTGGGCTTGATGCCAGGTAATAACAGCAGTCAAGGAAACGAGACAGATTTGAACCGTATTGGCAGTTATCTCGGTGCGATGGCGCAGAGTAATTCCGATGAAGGTGCTGAGGTGACACCTCCGCAGGCTGACCGCGAGACGGCTGAAATTTTAGGCGCACGTGTGGCAGCGGCAGCTCAGCGCTGGAAGCAGTAATCGATTACTCGGTGAGGCAATCATGGCTATTTCAATTAAAAACACTCGAGCTCGTTACGGTTTAGCTGGCATTAGCCTGCATTGGCTGATGGCGCTGATTATCATCGGTATGTATCCGTTGGGTCTGACTATCGATAGCCTGGATTATTACGATGCGGCCTACAAGACCGTGCCACATTGGCACAAAAGTATCGGCATGATGCTGTTGGCTTTATTGGTTGTGCGTCTGTTGTGGCGCAAGATTTCAATTCAGCCAAAAGTTTTGTCTCATTCGCTAGTGCAGAAGCGGGTGGTCAAAATAGCGCATTCGAGTCTCTACTTTTTAATGGCCGTAGCGTTATTGTCTGGCTACATGATTTCGACGGCCGATGGTCGTGCCATCGCGGTATTTAACTGGTTTGAAATTCCAGCGCTACCAGCCGTGATTGACGAGCAAGAAGATGTGGCAGGACTGATTCATTACTGGGTCACCACATCATTAATTATTTTGGCGAGTGCTCATGCGCTGGCTGCACTAAAACACCATTTTATTAACAAAGATAAAACCCTTTCACGCATGCTGGTGTCTACTAGCAGAGTTTAGAATCAGGGATAAAAAGTAACAGGAGATCTATCAATGAAAGTGCAAATGAAATCTTTAATTGCTGGCGCTGTATTGGCTGGCGCTACACTCACATCCTCGACGCTATACGCGGCTGATTATGTGGTCGATGACAAAGGCGCCCATGCCTCAATTAACTTTAAGGTTAGTCATTTGGGTTACAGCTGGTTGCAAGGTCGTTTTAATACCTTTGATGGCGAGTTCAGCTTTGATGAAGCGAATCCTGCGGCTTCAAAGGTAACGGTTAATATCAGCACAAAGAGTGTTGATTCAAACCACGCAGAACGCGATAAACATCTGCGTAGTGACGATTTCCTGGATGTTAGCAAATACCCTTCAGCCAATTTTGAAAGTACAGCGTTTACCATGAATGCAGATGGCAGCGCGGTGATGACGGGTAATTTCACCTTGCATGGTGTGACCAAACCGATTGAGATTGCCGTAACCAAGCTGGGTGAAGGGGATGATCCTTGGGGTGGCTACCGTTCAGGTTTTACGGGGACGACTGAGTTTAAGATGAAGGATTTTGGTATTACTATGGATCTGGGGCCAGCTTCAGAAGCGGTATATTTGGAGTTGCACGTGGAAGGTGTTCGTAAGTAATAGGGTTATTTAAGTCAGCCCCTAAGCGGGGCTGATTTGTGTCTTCAATATTTAATCTATAGTTGCCGCATCATAAATATTCAATGCGCTGATTTCTAATGACCGGGGTGCTAACTGGGCCACCAGTTCACGCCATTGGGTGGATTCTGGGGTACCTTCTTTTCGCTCGATACTGATTTGCAGCGCGAGATGGTCATTGCCGTCGAAGAACTCAACTGAGGTGACAGGGCCTCCCTGATGAGGTTTTCTTACTACCCAGGCCTGAGTGAGACGGTGGGTGTTGATGTGCAGGTTAAAGTCCTCGTTGAGGATATTGAACCAGCGGCCATGTTCGTTAGTTTTCTGAATGGTGCTGTTGTGTAACTGCATGGAACCTTTGTTTCCGACAGCGAAGGCGAGTGACTGCTGTTCTTTTAACGCCACTTCGCAGAGATGCTGTAGTGCGCTGGGTACGATTTCATAGGCCAGATCACGGCCGACGTTGTCATAGGCCTGCTGGCGGGTGACTTTGGTGCCAATCAACAGCTGGAAGAAGTCGTGACTGCTTTGCATTTCCTGCCAGTTTTTTCGTACCTTGTGCCATTCGATGTCTTGCTCAGACATCAGCTGTTCGCTGACCTTTTCTTTGGTAATATCTAAATAAGTGGGCTGTTGGCTGGAAATGAACTGAGAAATGATTTTTACGAAGGCCTGTTCGTTGCTGTTTTGCGTCATGTAAATTTTTAGTACTGCCTGACCTTTGCTATCGAAAAATTGTAGGCTTTTGTTGCGGCCAATGTGTCTTTCTTCAATAATAAGAAAGCCGTAGCGGCAGTTGTTTAGTAACAGGCGAAGGTCAATTCCGGCGGTGATTGATTGTCCTGTATGCAACCCATCATGGGTATTAAATGTAAGTCCTCTGAAATACCCTTTTTTCTCAAGTACGGCAGTTTCGTTGCGGGTGACCACGAGCACTTCACCAACCGTTTCGAGTGCGGTAAGTATGGCTTCAGGACGATTCACAAGGTGGAAGCTATTGTCGTTAACGCAGGAGGCGATCAGTTCAGCTTCAGAGACGTTAAGTTCTCGGGCAGCATCACGGGCACGCAGGCTGGGCTGTTGCTGGCAAAGTAATTCGTAGCGTAGTTTTAATTCGTCGCTAGGGTCATAATCAATTTCGAGTGCGGGGTGGTTCATACTATGCTCCTTCAATGGATAGACAGCTTGAACATATGGTTGAGAGAAAAAAGGGTGATGGACTGACTCCAGAGTTTGGAGGGGTGAGCCAGTCCATCATTTGGCAACCAAAAGGTAGTTGCTAAATACGTTATTGTTGGGAGGAGATAACGTGGAAAAGATCATAATGAGAATGGTTATCATTTGCAATATATAATTGGAATTATTCCTACTTTTTTTAAATTCTTTCATTCGATCAAAATTTACGGGTTAGTAGCGAGTCTATGCAGCAGTCATTAACAGCGAAGATTGAAACCCTGGCAGGGCAGTTAAAAGTCATGGGTATGCGTGTGACAGCGGTGGAGTCTTGCACCGGAGGCGGCATTGCTCAGGCATTAACGGCTATCGCAGGAAGCTCAGAGTGGTTTGAGTGCGGCTTTGTGACCTATTCCAGTGCCAGCAAGCGATCTATGTTGGGTGTGCAGCTGGCGACACTGGATGAGCAGGGTGCCGTCAGTGAAGCGGTGGTTGCGGAAATGGCAGCCGGAGCGCTTGCACGATCCGAAGCAAAACTGGCTGTTGCTGTTAGTGGTGTGGCTGGGCCGGGGGGTGGCTCTGAGGATAAACCGGTCGGCACCGTTTGGTTGGCATGGGAGTTGGAAGGACAGTCTGCGAGTAGTCGATGTTTCCATTTTCAGGGTGACCGAGAGGCGGTAAGATATCAGGCTATTGAAGCGGCGATTGATGGATTGCTCAGTCAGTTGGCTCAAAATACCAAAAGCTGAAATTAGGACTAGGCGCTTCCAGATAACTATGGAATAATACTGTTCGTTTATACAGTGTTATGATTTTCGAGTAGACCCCTACTCATACCAGAACAAGATCACTTTAGAGGCAAAGACAATGGCAATGGACGAGAACAAGCAACGGGCACTGGAAATGGCGCTGTCACAAATTGACAAGCAATTCGGTAAAGGCTCAGTTATGCGTATGGGCGATCAAGAGCGTCCGAACGTGCCTGCTATCTCGACCGGTTCTCTGGGGCTTGATGTTGCGCTGGGTATAGGCGGTCTGCCAAAAGGACGTGTTGTTGAGATCTATGGCCCGGAATCTTCTGGTAAAACAACGCTAACGTTGCAGGTGATTGCTGAGTGCCAAAAAGCTGGTGGCACGGCGGCCTTCATCGATGCCGAGCACGCATTGGACCCTGGTTACGCAGAAAAAATTGGTGTTGATGTTGATAGCCTGCTGGTATCACAGCCGGATACCGGTGAGCAGGCGTTGGAAATTGCCGACGCGTTGGTACGCTCGGGCGCGGTAGATATTCTAGTTGTTGACTCGGTAGCCGCTTTGACGCCAAAAGCTGAAATTGAAGGCGACATGGGTGATTCACACATGGGCCTGCAGGCGCGCCTGATGTCGCAAGCGCTGCGTAAAATGACCGGTAACGTGAAGCGTTCCAACTGCATGGTGATTTTCATCAACCAGATTCGTATGAAAATTGGTGTGATGTTCGGTAGCCCGGAAACAACAACGGGTGGTAACGCGCTGAAGTTCTACGCCTCGGTTCGTCTGGATATTCGCCGCATCGGTGCCATTAAAGAAGGTGACGAAGTGGTGGGTAATGAAACCCGCGTTAAGGTTGTGAAAAACAAAATGGCTCCACCGTTTAAACAGGCTGAATTTCAGATCATATACGGCAAAGGTATTTTCCGTATGGGCGAGCTGATTGATCTGGGTGTGAAACAGAACATAGTCGGTAAAGCCGGTGCATGGTACAGCTACAACGGCGATAAAATTGGTCAGGGTAAAGCGAATTCTGCGCAATATTTGGCTGACAATCCTGCCATTGCCGAAGAAATTGAAGCCAAGCTTCGTGCAGAACTGTTAGGTGATGTTAACGGCGCACAAACACCGGCCGCTGATAAAAACATGGAAGAAGTTGAGTTCTAAGCTCGAGTGTAAGGAGCTTTGGTTCTGACGGTTTGAATTGAAAACGGTAGGCTTAGGCTTGCCGTTTTTTTGTTTGCGGATATTATTGTTTGATACGTCATTCCGGTGCACAAGATAGATTTCGAAGCACGAGTGGATAGGCTGGGCCCGAATAACGATATTGTAGTTAAATCCTAGCTCCGCCACTTTGGCGTGGGACATAATCCATGCTTAATATGATGAAGAATTCATAGCCAGTTATGCCAATATGTTAAACAGTAAAAAAATCAGGATATTGGAAACCGCAGCAGAAATACGTTTTGCGGCTATGAACCTGTTAGCACGTCGAGAGCATTCCCGTCTGGAGCTGGTGCGTAAATTACAGGCTCGGGTTGACGATAAGCGGCTGTTAAATGAAGCGCTCGATAGATTAATAGCAGATAAGCTGTTAGATAATGAACGTTTTTGCGAAGCTTTTGTGCGCATGCGAGCTAATGGTGGCTATGGGCCGGTGCGAGTACGTGCAGAGTTAAAAGAAAAAGGGGTATCTGATGATCTGATTGTGCAATATATGGCGTTGCATGAGTCGGATTGGTTTGAGCAGGTGCATGTCGTATTTGAGAAGAAATACGGTTTAAATCCGGAAGAGGATGCAAAGAGCCGCGCAAAACAGAAACGATTTTTGGCGCAACGTGGCTACAGTTTTGAACAAATAAAATCCGCGTTGGCGGGTACTGACGATTATTAGGGTAGTAAGTAATGAAGATCGGGTTTTTAGGTTTAGGTGTAATGGGTTTCCCCATGGCGGGCCATTTGGCCAATGCAGGGCATGAAGTAGTTGTTTATAACCGTACAACGTCCAGAGTTGAGCAGTGGGTCGGTCAATATGCGGGCATGATGGCGCCGACACCTGCAGAGGCAGTGCGTGGGGCTGCAGTGGTGTTGTCCTGCGTGGGCAATGATGAGCACCTAAGAGAAGTGCTGCTGGGTGAAAATGGCGCCTTTGATGCAATGACAAAGGGTAGTCTGTTTATTGATCACACCACCGCTTCGGCGGAAATTGCCCGTGAGTTAGATGAGGCCGCTCGTGAACGTGGTTTTGCTTTTCTTGATGCCCCAGTTTCTGGCGGACAAGCAGGAGCTGAAAGTGGTCAGTTGAGTATTATGGTTGGTGGTCAGCCTACTGACTTTATACACGGTTCAGCTGTCATGGACATCTACGGGAAATCTGTACGTCTTATGGGGCCGGTTGGTAGTGGGCAGTTAGCCAAAATGGTAAATCAAATTTGTGTGGCCGGCTTGATTCAATCGCTGGCCGAAGGTCTGCATTTTGCGCAAGCTGCGGGTTTGGATGGCGAAGCAGTGATGGCAGTGTTAAGTAAAGGTGCCGCGCAATCCTGGCAGATGGAACACCGATATCAAACCATGCTCGAAGGCGAATATGATTTTGGTTTTGCCGTGGACTGGATGCGTAAGGATTTGGGTATTGCCATGCGTGAGGCTAATAACAATGGTATTGAATTACCTGTCACCCAATTGGTGGATCAGTTCTACGGTGATGTGCAAGAAATGGGTGGTGGCCGTTGGGATACCTCAAGTTTGTTAGCACGCCTGGCGGCAAAGGATAAGTCGTAAGTGTTGGAGATCATAATTGTTGCTAATGAAGGAGCAACCCATTAGAGCCAAAACGCAGCAACGCGTTCAAGCGATCACCTCTGACCCCATTGGTCCACTGTTAGTTAAGCTAACTTTGCCGATGCTGCTCGCCATTATTTCAATGATGCTGCTGGGCCTGGTCGATAGCTATTTTGTATCTTTACTCGGTACTCAGGAATTGGCGGCAGTGAGTTTTACGCTGCCGGTAACTTTTACCGTTCTCAGTACTGGGTTGGGTATCGGCATGTCGCTCGGCGCCCTAGTGTCACGCCTAATTGGTGGAGGTGATCATGCGCGTGCGGCAAGGCTGATTACGGATACGCAGATTTTTACACTGGGTGTAGCGATATTGTTAGCGAGTGTTGTCTCATGGCTGACCGAACCACTCTTTACGTTGTTAGGTGCAACAGACAACGTTATGCCTGATATCAAAGGCTACATGGGGTATTGGTTATTGGGCACACCCTTTTTAATGCTGATATTGGTTACAAATAATGCTTTTCGGGCCATTGGTAATGTGAAGGCTTCGGCCTGGCTGTCGACCTTGATGGCAGTCAGTAATGCTATTTTAGATCCGTTACTTATATTTGGTTATGGACCATTCCCTGAGATGGGGGTACCAGGTGCGGCACTGGCAACCGTGCTGGCCGTTATGATTACCTGGATGGTTTCTTTTCTGACGCTGTGGCGCAAAGAAAACCTGTTGCAGTTTAACTGGCCGGGCTTCTCTAACCTGTGGGCTAATTGGCGCAAGTTATTGACGATTGCGGTGCCTGCAGTAGGTTCAAATATAATGACACCCTGCGCGGCAGCCATCCTGACGGCAATTGTTGCTCAATCGGGAGCGGAATCTGTTGCTGGCTTTGGTGTTGGTTCGAGGGTTGAGTCCGTTGCGCTGATTCTGGTGTTAGCTTTGTCGTCAGTTTTACCGATGTTTATTGGTCAGAACATTGGTGCAGGTAAACTTGAACGTGCTTATTCGGCCTTGATGATATGTCTGCGTTTTAGCTTGGGTTTTCAGGCTGTTGTTTATCTACTGTTGTTGCTGACTTCAGAAGCTATTGCAGCAACGTTCAGTAGCGATGAGCAGGTTAAGCAAGTGATTCGGATCTTCTTGCTGATTATGCCGCTCACCTACGGCGCCCATGGTGTAGTAATTCTGGTGATGGTGTCGCTTAATGTTTTGAGGCGCCCGAAACTGGCGTTACTGACGACATTGGTGAGGTTGCTGGTGTTATATGTGCCGTTGGCTTTTATTGGTTTCCAGATAGCCGATGTTACGGGCATGTTTATTGGCGCGGCATCAGCTAATATCGTAGCAGCGGGCGTAGCCTATACGCTGCTCCGAAAAGTGATGACGCAGCAGGCAATGCTTAATCGTTAAAAATCTCTGCAAAAAAGTTCTGCATTGCGAGCCAAGAACGACGATCCGCATCCGCGTCATAAACCAGTGCATCAATTCCATAACTGGCAGAGCCTTCATTGGTGAAGCTGTGTTTCACACCACCAAAACTGAGTAGTTGCCAGTCAGCACCTGCTGCTTCTAGAGAGTTGCTAAAGGCGGTGACCTGCTCGGCTGGTGTAAAGGGGTCAGCATTGCCGTGGGCAGCAAGGATTTTGGCGTTGATGTTTGGGTACTGTGCTTTGGTAGCGGCTGGTAATGAACCGTGGAAACTTACTACGCCATCAATATCGGCACCACTGTAAGCCAGTTGTATCACGGTGGCGCCGCCAAAACAGTAGCCGATAGCGGCAGTTCTTTCGGTATCAACCAGTTTGTGCGTTTTGAGTTGTTTTAGCCCTAAGCTGGCACGTTGTTGCCAGCTATCGACGTTTTCAGTAATTTTAGACATCCAGGCGTTGGCTTGCTCTGGGTGTTCGGTGATCTGATTTTTACCATACATATCGACGGCAAAGGCGACGTAACCAAGTTCGGCTAACATGCGTGTACGTTTGCGGGCGTAGTCGTTTAACCCCCACCATTCATGTACCACTAGAACACCAGGACGTTTGCCTTCGATACTGTCATCCCAGCTGAAATATCCCTGTAGTTGGTTGTCGCCATCTTTATAGTTAACGGCTTGTGTTTGGATTTCGGAAAAGGCTTGAGCGCTGAAAAGCAGGGACAGTGAAAATAGTGCGCAGCGTATTGGTTGAATGGTCATGTCGGGTGGGCTCCATGATAAAAGGGGGTTAATCGTCCCAAAAACGTCTCATCTCAACATATACGAAGGAGGCAGTCCAAGCAATCAGTACCAGGCCAGCCAGTGCTTCGATACCGGTGACAAAGCGCAGATAACCGGTTGGGATAATGTCGCCAAAACCGAGAGACGTGTAGGTGACAAAGGAGTGGTAGCCGCAATCGAGTAGTGAGCCGGTGAAGTTACCCGTTAGCGTGCCAATCAGCTCACTCTTTATTAGGAAGTAAAAGCCAAAGCCAAAAATCCAAATTTCAATAACATGGGCCACCATCGCGCCGAGTACGGCAACCATGACTCGGAGGCGGTGGGGAATTTGAAATTTGGGCAGTAATAATGACATGCGCTGCAGTATTTCGTAATGCACCAATACGCAAAGCATGACGAGAATGGCAGATGTCAGTAGTGCTATCAGCATGGCTTATTTTTAGGGCTGGCTGTTTTGCTCAGAGGAACTATCGTCGTTGTTTAATTTTTCAAGTTCGTTTGCTTGGTTTCCTGTTTCGCGTGCGGCTCTGTCCTTCTGGACTGAAGCGCTAACACGTTTTTTAATTTCGGTAACGGCGGTTTGATGGTTGGGCTGTACATCCTCAGGACGTGAGAAACATTCCGACAGGTTGCGCAGCAGACCATCGTTGAGACCGTAAATCCAGCCATGCACAGACAGTGGTTGACCACGCTTCCATGCATCAAGAATCGTGTTGGTGCGACAAACATTGGTCATTTGTTCAATGACATTCAGTTCACACATGTAGTTGTGTAGACGGTTTTCGTTCTCTAGCTCACAGAGGAAACCGGTATGCTTATTCTGCACATCTTTAATGTGTTGTAACCAGCTGTCGATTAAACCATGTTTTTCATCAAGCACCGCCGCTTTTACACCACCACAGCCGTAGTGCCCACAGACGATAACGTGTTTGACCTTAAGCACTTCAACGGCAAACTGAATTACAGATAAACAGTTGAAATCAGTATGTACAACAACGTTGGCTACGTTGCGGTGTACAAATAACTCGCCCGGCATCAAGCCAAGAATTTCACTGGCTGGTACACGGGCGTCGGAGCAGCCAATCCACAAATACTCAGGCGCCTGTTGCTGTGACAGTTGCTCGAAAAAATCCGGTTGTTCCTTAACAATAGCCGCGGCCCATTCGCGATTTTTTTGGAAGAGTTCTTTCAGTTGGTTCATTGCTATTGGCTTACGCCAACTCCTTTCAAGTGTTGATTAGGGTGTTAATCAGGCAACGTCTTCTAGGACGTTGCCTGCATCAATTTCTTTGCTGGTGGCTTCGCGCAGATTTTCGATACGTACGTCAAAGTGCAGCACCTTGCCTGCCAGTGAGTGGTTGGCATCGACAGTCACTTCATCGCCGTTAATGGCTGTAACGGTAAATTGTTCGCCGTGCCCCTCTTCACTCTCCAGTTCAAATTGCATGCCTACGTCCAGGTTATTAAATTCTGAGAACGCATCCAGCGGCACCTTGTGAACCAGAGTCGGGTCGTGTTGACCATAGCCTTCTTCAGGCTGTACGATTACTTGGAAATTGTCGCCAGCCTCATGTCCCTCAAGGGCCTGTTCAAGGCCGACTAATAGACTGTGTGTTTCGTGTAGGTAGACTAGGGGTTCCCACTCAGGGGAGGCATCCACCTGTTGGCCGTTGTCGTCGGTTACAGTGTAATGCAGGGTGACAACAACCTTGCCTTTAATGATCATTCAAGACTCCAGTAAAACGTTTTTCTTAATAAATTTAGTGGTGGGTTGGCGTTAGGATAACAAGCGCATTTTGTACGTGTTCTGCTGCTTTTATACCCAGAGGCGTTAGATAGCCGCCATCGGGTTGCGTGATCAGGCCTTTGTCGTAGAGACGCTGAGTTGCAGTGATAACGCCTTCAGCGGCAGAGGAATGTACTTTAATACCCTCTTGTGTAGTGCTGAGGTTGAATCGTGCCAGGATGTTCACTTCTTCGATGAGGTCTGGTGAGTAAGGCATAGTTTTTTCCCGTGGCAGTGGTGTGATAATTTTAATGGCTTAGGTTCGAACTTGCTGCATGAACCGTTTGATATCGATAAGACAGATCATGTCAGCCTTTATTTCGTTTTGCACGTCGTGTATCCATTTTTTGTATGAACTGACGAATATTTTCGTCATGTTTAGTACGCTGAAAATAGCATAATAAAAAGTAAAGGTTACAGCTTTTGTTGGTCTCTAGCCGGCGTTGCAAGGTGGTTAGGTCTTTTAGCTGGTTATATTGTTTTAAGGGCGAGCGGCAGGCTTTCTCGAGATCAATCAAACGGACAGGCGCTTCGGCATTATCCGGATTTACAAAAATGTGCTTTGGGTAGAGGCAACCGTGACGGTAACCAGCCGCATGTAATTTTGACAGCACATTGGCAAGCTCTTTGGTAATGCGTCGTGATTCTTTGATGGATGCCGGGCGGTAATGGTCAAGATCCTGATAGCCATCCAGTTCAGGTGTGATCAGGATGGATTGAAGTTCGCCATCATGGTGACGATAACCTTGATAAGTCGTGTCAAGACAGTGAATGCCTTTGGTCTTGAAGGCTTCGACGTTGTTGAATTCTTTGAGCGTCAGCGGAATGCCAGCAATTGGGTGCGCCAGGGTTTTACTTACGTAATTAACCTGACGTTTGACATAGAAAATCTGTTCCTTGTCGTTATCTCCGCTAAGAACGAGTTTTCCCACTTCGCTGCGGCCACCTCGGCCGATATTAGGTTCATCAACAAAGCCCAGAGAGGCATTCCAAATTTGTTCGAAATCACCGAATCCATGGTGTTTAAACAGGCTTTGCCAGCCTGGAGTGAAATGTTCAGTGATTTTGCTCATAGGGTGAAATGTCGCTTTGAGAGTATGAGATTGGTCTTAATGTAACGCCAGAAAGTCGTTAATGACATAGCCAATGTAGCTATCGATGGCTTCATCATCCAGTTCCCGTTCGCCTTCGTGCCACCAGGCGCCAATAGCCGTGACACTGCCGAGTGAGGTTTTAAAGGCATCACGGAACAGCTCCATGAGTTTTACCTGATCCTCAATGCTTTGATCAATCACCATAAAACGTAGGATTTGGGAGACTTTTTTTCCGTCGCGGGCCATGCCGCGCATCTGTTCGGTAAGTTGTTCGTTGTGACTCATGGCTGAATTGGTTTCCGTTTGTTGTCGTATTTTTATTCTAAACTGGCCGTCAGGATTTGTAATAGTGCCACGTAAATACCGTGGCAGAACTCTATTGCATCTTCCTGTTGAGCGCCCCATTGGGAGTACCATTCTACAAAGGCGGCTTCTCCAAGCGTAACTGGTCGTAATTGTAGCGATCCCACGTAATTGGATACGTCGTTGATCGAAACTGGACTAGGGCCATCATCGATTGAGTATTCTAGCAGATGATTTTCAGGTTCTATACGAATAAGCGTTTCGTGGAACACTCCATTTAATATGCGTTTGGCACCAACGTCTGTTGGGCCTATTGAACCGACAGTTTCACAGCTGGTGATGATTTCAGAGGCCCAATTAAACTCATGGAAGTTTTTAATGCGCTGCCAGACATCGTCAATGGAAGCGTTAATAACTATTGATTGATAGGTTGAAGGCATATTTCTTTCTAGGCTTCAGGACTATTAAAAGATCAGGTGGAGCAGGTTGAGTACAGCGCCGCCAATCAAAGTAAATAACGTCAGTTGCATACCCTTTACACGTAATGGGATCTGGTCTTTCAAAATACCCCGGGCGTGAACGATTCGTCCGCAGAGTAACATGAGTCCTAGTATGTGTAGAAAAAGCAGGTGAGCTTGATTGATTTCCAGTAGAGCGATTAACAGTAGTGCGAAGGGAATGTACTGGGCTGCATTGTTTTGTGCGCTGATGACGGCCCGTAATTCTTTATTACTGCCATCGCCAAGGCGGACCTGAAAACGGCGTCTTAGCTTGATGACGTTAAGCGATAACCAAACAAACAACAGCGCCAGCAGGGATGTATAGAAAGTGGTGACTGACAGCATGGTTGTACTCCCTTGGATAGAACACCCTCGTTAAGAGGGCGCGAAATTTAGAGTATGTAATCAGGCAGAGGTTTCCTGTAGGTTTTACAGTGTCTGGCGATGATTAAATCACCGAATCAAACAGCTCCAACTTAGGATGGCCATTGTAGATATCTTTAGAGGCGCCGGCATTTTTATGGGCGTTGCGGAAGGATTCGGATTTGGTCCAGTCTACAAAGGCTTCGCGAGACTCCCAGGTGGCGTGAGAGGAGAACAAGGTGTGGTCTTCGGTGGTTTCGCCGCGCAGTAAATTAAAACTGACAAAGCCGGGTACACCATCGAGATAGGATTCGCGGTTTTTCCAGATGTTGATAAAGTCGTCCTCTTTGCCTAGGGCGACTTTGAAACGGTTCATTGCTAAAAACATGAAGTGCCTCACTGAGCGGTTTAAAAAATAAGGCATCAACTTTAGCAGGTTTTAGTAGTAGGTTGCAGGCCTCTATGGAACCCATCGGAAGGGCGTCATGGTCGAACGGTCAAAACCATGGCGCTCATAAAAACGGTGGGCGTCGACGTTATCATCGTCGGTTAATAGCGTGACTCGCTGACAACCCTGGTTTTTGGCAAATTCCAGCGCGTATTTGAGCAGTTTCGAGCCAACCCTTTGGTCTCTATAGTTTGGTGAAACCACCATGTCTTCGAGGATGGCGACGCGGGCCCCAAGCGCTGTGGAAACGGTATACAGTAAATTAACCATACCGATGATTTGCCCGGCATCGTGCGCCACCAGAATATCGCCGGCTTCGGCGTTGTCGATAATGGCTGACAATCCCTGAGTTTGTGCTTCTGGGTTGGGTTTGAATTCAGTTTCCTGGGCGAATAACTGATCGAGCAATAAGCACAGCTGTGGAATGTCCGATGAAATAGCGGTGGTGATTTCCATGTCGTTAACCTATTACAATGGTGTTTCGATCTGATCAGTATCTAACGCTCTTATTGATAAGGCAATGCCTGCTAAAGACTTGCTTGAGTCATGTCAATGAAGGGGTAAATCCTGTAAGCTGCACGGCCGCCATGCGATGCCTTAGCTGCTT
>Ga0209395_1003312_pt1 | contig 20070 bp, 12 predicted proteins | sample GOMGulsemesocosm_3_FD_184635 | JGI IMG/M metagenome (GOLD analysis project Ga0209395, IMG submission 184635) | Methane-oxidizing microbial communities from mesocosms in the Gulf of Mexico - GOM9D Gulf of Mexico (SPAdes) (version 2) | ecosystem: Environmental > Aquatic > Marine > Cold seeps... | reverse complement strand
ATCGGTATTTTAGGTGGCGCAGGCGCAGTGTTTGTTAATAAAATATTTGGTTTTGCTGATACCAATATTAAAAACAGAGAGCTAAGAAAGCAAAACGAAGAAATATTTGCTCAGAATGCTGCCATCTATCAAAAATTAAGTGAGTTAGAGCAGAAGCTAGATAACTTGAGTAAGTGATCTTGATTATGATGTTTAGAAGAAATGGTGGGATTAAAAAAGGCTAGCAGTAATAAACCACTAGCCTTTAGTACTCATTTTTTAACGACTGAGTACTATTTAGTTCCTTGCTCGGCCTTTCTATTCGACTTATCTTGGCGACGTTCTTCAATAATATTTTTAATATCACCACCAATATGGTTTTCACCACGTTGTGCTGCTAACTCAATTTGACGCTCACGTTCGGCGAAACGACTACGTTGCTTTTCGGTGACTTTATCGTGGCAGCGATGACAACTAACGCCTTTAATATAGTGTTCACTAAGCTTTTCAGCGTCAGTTAGCGGAAAACGACAAGCGAAGCATTGGTCGTATTGACCTTGTTCAAGCGCATGGTTTACAGCAACGCGGCCGTCGAAAACAAAGCATTCCCCTTCCCATAACGTTTCTTCACTTGAGACTTCTTCTAAATACTTTAAAATACCGCCTTCTAAGTGGTAAACCTCTTCAAAGCCTTGCTCTTTTAAATAAGCGGTCGATTTTTCACAGCGAATACCACCGGTACAAAACATCGCCACTTTTTTGTGCTTTTCTTTATCGAGATTCTTTTGTACGTACTCTGGAAACTCACGAAAGGTTTCGGTATCAGGGTTTAATGCCCCTTTAAAGGTACCAATTTCTACTTCGTAATCATTACGGGTATCCACTAGGAGTACTTCGGGGTCTGAAATTAATGCATTCCAGTCTTTTGGCTTAACGTAAGTACCAACCACTTGATTAGGATCAATACCTTCAACACCCATAGTAACAATTTCTTTTTTCAATTTTACTTTGGTGCGGTGAAATGGATTTTCACTGTTATAAGAAAGCTTATAAACAATATTATTTAAATTAGGATCCTGAGCTAGAAAATGTAACACCTGCTCGATACCTGATTTTGGACCAGCAATAGTACCGTTTATACCTTCTTGCGCTAATAGCAAGGTGCCTTTTACATCAACGCTAGTCATTTTAGCAATTAACGGCTCGCGTAATTGTTCAAAGTTTTCTAAACGTACGAATTTGTAGAGTGCACAAACGGTGGTTTCTTCAGTGGTAGCTGGAACGCTGCTTTCTGTTTGGGTCATCATGTTCTCCATTGAACTAACTGGAACGTAAATCCAGTGCTGTAGATAAATTTGGAGGCGAATTTTAGCAGAATATAGCCTCTTAAGGCAACCGAGCTTACTTCTTTCAATTAACGGTAACTATGACAGAGAATAAAGTATGGCTATGCAGGTGGATTAACACTCTACTTTCGCGGTTAGGGAAGGGAATATGTAATTTGGCATAGCCCTCTTGTCATCAAAATTTTCTATACCCTTTATCATTTCAAGTTTGTAATGGTAGCCACCACACAGACGATAAGATTTACGTATTAAAAAGCCCGCTAAACGTTCAAAACTTACTTGGTGATTAGGGATGATTTCCAGTTGAAAATGACGCTCGGTCAATTGGGTTTGTATAAATTGCACCTGATGATCAAAATCCCACTGGGTGACACTATTTGAATTACTTTTATTAGGACTAATATTAGCGCAGGCATTTAACCCTATCGATAGAAAAATCACCGTGAATATTTGGATAATCTTGTTCATAAAAACTCCTGTCACTACAGGCTGAAGTATATGCTGCATAATAATTATAGCTATTAGTACCTTATATCACAGGGTTGTTTCTTGATATTGTCAGATTTATAGTGGCTTCTTTGATAACAAGTGTCATTTTGCCACATTTTACTCTATAAAGAGATATTCAATTGTGGTTAATAAATGATGATTTTTCAGGATGAATATTGAGCGTTAATATGAGTATTCGTAAGTGCAGGCTATATAATATAACCAATATAACTAAAGCTTGTATCCCCTATAACTATTGTGAATAGTGCTTATTTTATCAAATGATTAGTCGTGGATAGAAAATCAGGTAAAATAGACATAAAATTTGTCCCTGCTAATTATAATGTTATTAGCATCTATTGCCAGAGAGAGTAGCGCATGAGTTTGTATATAGAGTACATGGAAGAAATTGAAAATCGTAAAAATAATCTAGGATTGGCTCCTCTGCCAATTGATAGTGCCGATTTATTAGCCGAAATTATTGCTCAAATAAAAGATGTTGAGAATGCACATCGTGAAGATTCTCTAAACTTCTTTATTTATAACACCTTGCCGGGCACTACCAGTGCAGCTGGTATTAAAGCTGCATTTTTAAAAGAAATCATTTTAGCTGACGCTGTTGTTGCTGAAATTACGGCTACTTTTGCATTTGAATTATTATCACACATGAAAGGTGGCCCTTCAATTGAAGTGCTACTTGATCTTGCCTTAAGCGATGATGCAGCATTAGCGGCCTCTGCTGCTGACGTATTAAAAACACAAGTATTTTTATATGATGCAGATACTGCACGTATAGAAGCTGCTTTCAAAGCAGGTAACGCGGTAGCTAAAGCACTTTTAGAAAGCTACGCAAAAGCTGAGTTTTTCACTAAACTACCTGATATAGCAGAAAAAATAGATGTAGTTACTTGCATTGCTGGTGAGGGTGATATCTCTACTGATTTATTATCTCCAGGCCATCAAGCACATTCACGTGCTGACCGTGAATTACATGGCCAATGTATGAGCACCCCAGAAGCTCAAGCAGAAATAAAAGAATTACAAGCTAAGTACCCTAACGCAAAAGTGATGTTAATTGCTGAAAAAGGCACTATGGGTGTTGGTTCATCTCGTATGTCTGGTGTTAACAACGTTGCACTATTAGCTGGTAAACAAGCGAGCCCTTATGTACCTTTTATTAACATCGCGCCCGTTGTTGCTGGCACGAATGGTATCGCGCCTATCTTCCTAACAACGGTGGATGTAACCGGTGGTATCGGTCTTGACCTTAAAAACTGGGTTAAGAAAGTAGATGCCAGTGGTAATGCCGTTGTTGACGAAAATGGCGATGCAGTGCTAGAAGAATCGTACTCAGTTGCTACAGGTACTGTATTAACTATTGATACTAAAGCTAAAAAATTATACAACGGCAACAAAGAGCTTGCAGATATATCATCGGCGTTCACACCGCAAAAGCAAGAATTCATGAAAGCTGGCGGCTCATATGCAGTAACGTTTGGTAAGAAACTACAAACATTTGCAGCAGAAGCTTTGGGTGTTGAACCTTTAAGCGTATATGCAGCGTCAAAAGAAATATCTCATGAAGGTCAAGGTTTAACGGCTGTTGAGAAAATATTTAACAACAACGCTGTTGGTGTTGCCTCTAGTACACCTCTACACGCAGGTTCTAACGTGCGTGTTAAAATAAACATTGTTGGTTCTCAAGACACTACCGGCCCTATGACATGTCAGGAATTAGAGGCAATGGCTGCTTCTACTATCTCACCACTTGTTGACGGTGCCTACCAATCAGGTTGTCACACTGCATCAGTATGGGATAGCAAAGCAAAAGCAAACATTCCTAAGTTAATGGCATTCATGAATAAGTTTGGCCTTATCACTGCGCGTGATCCAAAAGGTGTTTACCATGCAATGACTGACGTTATTCACAAAGTATTGAATGATATAACTATAGATGACCGCGCTATTATCATCGGTGGTGATTCACATACCCGTATGTCTAAAGGCGTAGCATTCGGTGCCGATTCAGGTACGGTTGCTATAGCACTTGCTACCGGTGAGTCAGCAATGCCAATCCCTGAGTCGGTTAAAGTTACCTTTAAAGGTAACATGAAAGGCCATATGGATTTCCGCGATGTTGTTCACTCAACACAAGCGCAAATGCTTAAGCAATTTGGTGGTGAAAACGTCTTCCAAGGTCGTGTAATTGAAGTACATATTGGTACTTTGCTTGCTGACCAAGCGTTTACTTTCACTGATTGGAGTGCGGAAATGAAGGCGAAAGCCTCTATCTGTATTTCTGAAGATGCTACCTTAATTGAATCAATCGAGCTTGCTAAGAGCCGTATCCAAATAATGATCAATAAGGGTATGGAAAATGAAGCACAAACACTTAACGGTTTAATTGCCTTAGCGAATAAGCGTATTGAAGAAGTTAAATCAGGTTCTAGCCCTGCGTTAGCACCGGATAACAATGCCAATTACTATGCTGAAGTTGTGGTTGATTTAGACGCAATTGAAGAGCCAATGATTGCTGATCCTGATGTAAATAACGACGATGTATCTAAGCGCTATACCCATGACGTTATTCGCCCAGTATCATACTACAATGCTAAAACCGTTGATTTAGGTTTTGTTGGCTCTTGTATGGTGCACAAAGGTGATATGCAAATCATCGCGCAAATGTTACGTAACATGGAAGCGCAAGGTCAGACGATTGAATTTAAAGCACCATTAGTTGTAGCGCCACCAACATATAATATTGTTGACGAGCTTAAAGCGGAAGGCGATTGGGCCATCCTTGAGAAGTACTCAGGTTTTGAATTTGATGATGCGGTACCTAAAAATGCTGCCCGTACTAAGTATGAAAACATCATGTACTTAGAACGCCCTGGTTGTAACTTATGTATGGGTAACCAAGAGAAAGCTGAACCAGGTGATACGGTTATTGCTACCTCTACACGTTTATTCCAAGGTCGTGTTGTTGCGGATACTGCAGAGAAAAAAGGTGAATCACTACTTGGCTCAACACCAGTGGTTGTACTTTCAACTATGCTAGGTCGCTTCCCTACAATCGAAGAGTATAAGTCAGCGGTTGAAGGTATTGATCTAACTTCTTTTACTCCACCTACACACGCATTAACTACTGAACCTGCAGCAGTAGCTATTGAAGTGGTAGCCCATAAGTAGGGTTTTATTGCTAAAGCTAATTTATGCTAAACATAAATTAGCTTTTTAGAAATAAATAACTCTTAACTAAAAACGCCCGTTAGCTTAATCGCTAACGGGCGTTTTTGTGTCTTATAGCAACAGCATGTACCTCAATGCTAGGTTATAGAGTCATTGCATTCTTAATGGCTAAACAACGTTTATCTTCTTGTTGTGTTACTAATAAGCTTCGCTTTGCGCCAGTTGAGAGCATGGTTAAAGTATCAACGGCAGTATTTAACCTTGCGACACTAGCGTCGTTACAGGTAGCCGGGATCAACCAACGATAGCTGCGCATAAATACCGGGCCTTTATCCTTATCTACTATTGGTAAGGCGTTAATACGTTCAACAGCTGATGATTCATTGAACTGGCTTTGCTCACTGGGGTAAAGCGCTGTCATCGCGGTGCGTAATTTTGAAAAAGGCACGCTGCTGTCGGTTGATAAAACCTTCGCTAACCACTGTGTTTTGGTTTGAGCATTTGGCGCGATAACGCGTGCATAGATAGCCGATTTCTCGCCAGTATCAGAGCTATCGTTAACTAACTCTTCATCAATCAGTATTGCCGATTTACTATAATTGTAGCGGCTAAGTTGGGCAATAATATCCCAACGTATATCTTGGTTGATGGTGAGGTTTTCTAATGAACGTGTCCCGGCCAATAATTGATGCAAATTGGCTAATGCCTTTTTCGAATGGGCAAAGTTAACGTAAGCGCTGAACCAGCGACGTTGCATATTTTTATCGGCGGTATTGGTTCTGGTGCTATCCCAAGTAATTTCTTCTAATTGCGCGCTGATATTTACCACATAAGGATGCTCGCTACCTAAGGCTTTATTTAAATATACCTTGGCAGAGTTAATATGAGCTAACACTTGCCCCAGCGTAGTGTAATCTTGCTCAAGAGGGGCGTTAGCTAAAGCCACTTGTAAATACTCATTTAACGGTAATTTACCGTCGCGAACACTATCCCATAGGCTCTGCCATAGCATTGAGCGGAGTAGCGGATCTTGAATCTGCGCTAAATAGCGCTTAACGCTATTAAATGAACGCTTATCTAAGTTCACTTTAACAAACGACCAATCTTGATAATTTGGATAGACTAAATCTGGGCAGGCGGTACCGATAAGTGCAGGTACTTGCGTAGTGGTGCCTTGATAAGTAACCGGGTGTTTTTCAAGTAGACTAAAGCCTGGTTTATTGGCTTTAAATAATGCTAGCTGAACCTTTTGTTCGCGCAGTGTTGGTTGGCTGCTATCAGCGCTTTGTATTAAGGCAAAGGCGCTTACTTTGCCTTGCTGACATTGATAATCAGCTTCAATAGTATTAACACCAGCTTGGTAAAGCCATTGCTGCTGCCACTGTGATAAATCTTTACCACTAGCTTTAGCTAAACTATCGATAAAATCATCTAATACCGCATTACTGTACGCATTGTCACTTAGGTAGTTATGAATACCTTGCTGAAAGGTTTTTTCGCCTAATAAGTAACGTAACTGGTTAAGAACAGAAGCTCCTTTTGAATAAGTAATCGCATCAATATTATCGAATGCATTGGCTGTTGACGGTACGGGCACTTCAATAGGGTGAGTGGTAATACTTTGATCGGCACGATAAGCACTTTGTTTGCCATGAGCATAGAAGGTACGCCATGCGTTTTTGAACTCTGTGGCTTCGCTGGTAGCGAGTGTTGCCATAAAGGCAGCAAAACTTTCATTTAACCATAAACCGTTCCACCATGTCATAGTGGCCAAATTGCCAAACCACTGATGTGCCATTTCATGCATGATCACATTTGCTAAACGTTGACGACGGCTTTGACTCATTTCTCCATTGGTTAAGAAGCTTCCTTCTGCAAAAGTAACTGCAGCTGCATTTTCCATTGCGCCGTAAAGAAAATCTGGCACCAACACTTGATCGTATTTTTTAAAAGGATAGTCAATGCCAAAATAGTCATCGAAAAACTCAAAGCCTTGTTTGGTATAAGTAAACCAATGCTCAGGTGTTAATTGATCAGCAACTGATTGGCGAGCAAAAAGGCGTAATGGATATTTACCACTATTATCTTTCCACTGAGTGTACGGGCCAGCGTGTAAAGAAAAGTTATAGGGACTTAAAGTTAAGCTTTTCGGGAAATGCCAAAGATTGAAATCGCCTTGTGCTACGACTTTATTTTCACGAGTGGCAGTAAATACCGTCCATGATTTAGGCGCTGATACCGTCATTTCAAACGTTGCTTTAAGATCAGGTTGATCAAATAAGGCAAACATTTGCTGTGCTGCCGCCGGTTCAAAATGAGAATATAAATAGACTCTATCGTCAACGGGGTCTTTAAAACGATGCAGCCCCTCACCGTTGGTGCTGTGTTTACGCGTAAAGTCGATGCTGACACTATTGCTACCTTTTATCAGCAGTGACTGCTCTAGCGTAACAAACCATTGGTTATAAATATTTTGTATTTGCTCAGTTGTTAATACGGTACCGTTAACGTTGATGTTATGTATTTGAGCTTCATTTAAATCAATCGTTAAAGGCGAGCTGGCATCATTAAGATCAAAATTTATGGTCGATGTCGCGCTAAATGATTCGTCACGGGAAAGTGAAAAGTGTAGCTGGTAAGCGACATTATCAACGCGCGCTGAGCGTTTAAAGGCTTGCTGCTCAGATAAGTATTTATCTTGTGCTCTTGGAGTAAAACTTGAAACGGGTGCGATTGGCTGTTTAGGCTCGATAGTTTTATGGTCAGTGGCGATACACGCACTGAGCAGTGAGCTGGCAATTAGAGTGGAAATAATGAGATAGGCTAGGTTTTTATTGATCAAATTCAAATTAACGCTCGGCTATGATTGATATAAGTTAACTTGAGTATAAAGGAGATCAAGCTTTTGAAAAAGAGCAGGGTTAATCTTGGCTACATTGATATTAACCGTGGATGTAAACCGAACAGCACAATTACGTTCAAGGGTTTTATAGATCAATTATGATTGTTCAATGTAGTAAGCTTATGGCCAACATTAGCAGTAAAGTACTGCTCGCCGTAGCGATACATGAATACCGAGGTAGTGACACTCTGTCAAAGGTGAAATAAGTTAATCACCGATTAACCCTACACTCAGAGTAATAAATACCGAAGTGCTGGGTTAATGATGATTAAGATCTTTATTTAGCTGATAATAACTTAGGGTTAATAACTAAGTTTCTGACACCGTGCGCATGATCTTCGTTAAACGTATTACCTTCACACCATTTGCCGACAGTGGCGATATCTACTTTCGCAACGTTAGGACGAACGTTCCATGTTACTTGGAAAGGAGAGGCTTTTTCGTTATAACCAGGGCCAGTTGTTGAGCCAGCATACTCAATAGGGGTACCCGTATCACTTGGAATATTCAACGCTTGTTGTTTTCCTGCAGATACCCCGTGCTGTGTTAATTGGGCAAAGTCTAACGCGTTGTTATCGTTAACTAACACATAAACTTGTGTTTCTACGCGTAGTTGTGGGTTCTTAATCGCATCGCTTAAACAAGCACCTAACGTTGGGCCCGGTGATACTTGCGCACTTGAGTGTACATAATGTACTTCAATGGTATCGCCAGAAGATAACGCGCCATGCTTACTTGGACACATTTGACTCTTAGTATTACGTTTTTCATTAGCATTTAATTGACCGGTGTAGACATAACCTGATTGGTAACCGTGACCGTCGCCATTACCAGCATAACGAGAAAACTCTCCCCCTTTGTGTTCAGCATTTTTATGAAAGTGAATATTACATAAGTTCATTTGCTGATACTGAGGTGCTGTTGCAAAGTAGCGTTCATTAGTACCGGTAATGGTGTCGATATCGCGAGGTGATTGTGGTCCAACCCCTTTACCTTGGGTATTCTTCTCTAACACAATGCGTTGTTGTTTAACAACCCGATCAGACACGTGTGCAGCGTCATGATGATGACCAGCATAAGTACTTGTCGCCAGAAAAGTAGAAGTTAATACTAAAGTAAGTAACCGAGTTTTCATATTGAACCTTATATAAATCAAATAAATAAAAGCTAATATCTTATCGCTTACTTAATATTTAATCACTAATAAAAAAGTCATTATTATGATGTAAGTATGACTTTTATATATTAATTTAAACTATTAAATACCGGTTAAAACGCTGAAGTTAAATTCACAGGCTAAGTCTGTGAGTTAACCATAATGACTCAGCTTAATTGCAGTTTAATGCAGCAAAAGTCATTTTAAAAATACATATTCTCCAATATTTCTCCATAATTACATTGAATCGCTATGCTATCTTTCAGTTATTGTCACTATAGCAGCTAATGTTGCTGCGGTGAGTCGCGGGTAAATTACGGTAAGCAAAGATAACCTATGAAAAAAAAAGTATTACTGATTGATCATGATGTCGCACTAACATCGCAAGTTAAGCGCTATTTAGAAAGTGAAGGCTTTGATGTGTGTATTCGTAACAATGCCATTGAAGGTTTTAATGAGGTTACTAATCATCAATATAACTTGATCATGCTCGACATAGTTACCCCGAACCTTGATGGTTATGAATTGTTAAAATCGCTAAAAGCTATTTATAGCGGACCATTAATGATCTTAACCGCCAGAGATGAGCATTTTGATCGTATTTATGCACTTGAAAATGGCGCAGATGACTATTTATTAAAGCCAGTCAATCAACGTGAATTGTTGGCTAGAATAAAAGTAAATATTCGTCGCTCGGTTGGCGTAGGTAGTCAAACCTCGACCAGTAATTTTAATATCAACAATATACATTTAAGCCGTGGTACCCGTGAAGTTTATTGCGAGCAAAATTTACTGGAGTTAACGGGATCTGAGTTTGAAGTGCTGTATTTCTTGATGGCGAATGCCGGGAAAATTAACTCTAAAGAATCGATCAGTAAATCAGTCTTCGGGCGTCCAGTTTCTTACTATGATCGTAGTATCGATATGCATATTAGTAATATCCGAAAAAAAATATCTCGGCATCGAGAACAACCACACATTAAAACTGTGCGTGGGCTTGGATACACCTTTTTACTGGAAGAAAGCCATCATCATGCTAGCGCTATGAATAGCTGAAAGCTATAAACCTGATCGTAGTAAATAGGGTAGTAAATAACACTACTGAATAAAGGCTAATCTCTGCTGTAAATTACATTACTGTCTTTATCGAAAAATAAGGTTTTAGCTGTCTCTAGTTGTTCAACAGTGCTGGTGATATTGTATTCTAATACGTCGGTATCAATATTGGTTTTCCCAAAGATAAAGTCGCTATAATTAAAGTCGGTAATAGCATCAGAGATTGAGGTGCCGGTGTATTGCTCAATGGCGTAATCGGCAACTGAAAAAGCTAACCCTAGCGGACCACCATACAAAAAATCACCAGCGAATTGAGCTGCAGCACTGATATTCTCTTGGCCAGTGGTGCTTTGGTAAATTGAAGACACCACCGGAATATGTTGCAACAAATTTACGGTGTCAAAGGCATCTTCTAAACCAAGTCCGTCTTCGTTAAAGCTAAAAGTGATGGCGTCACTGAGTAAATCACTTTCTTGAACTTCTGTGTTTGTTAGGGTGCTGGCAATATTGTTTGCCTGTAGTGCGCCGAGTAAATTCGATTGTAGTGATTGAGTGATGCTATCAAGCGAGAGTGAATCTCTGACAGCTAATAACTGCGTAGCACCAGTGGTTATATCATTAATACTGGTATTTATATTTGCAGAGTAGCCCAGTAAATTTGCCAGCAGATCTTCTTGTAAAGTAGTAATACTGTCGTTAACCGTATTAATGGTATTTGTTACTGTCGATTCTATCTCAAGCCCATTTTGTTGCGCTTGAGTAAAAAACTCACTAAAACTAGTACCGAGTTCAGTAACACTATTGGCTGATTGCGTTTCTATGTTATTGAAAATATTACTGACAGAATTGGTGAGAGAACCTCCTAAAGAGCTACTTATCAAGTTATTGTTTTCAGTGGAAGTGGGATTAGCTACCGACAGTAAACGGGTTGATAATCCCTGTAGTGTATCTATAGTACTCATTATATATTCCTAATAACCCTTATTAATATCCACTTAAGTATTAATGCTCTCGTTAAAGTCATTTCAAACTCAAACTCAAACTCAATGCACATTGCTATAGCTTGAGCGCGAAGCTAGTGATTAACCGTTTTATTAGCGATCAGTAAACTCATGGTTAACAGGCCATATTTATCGTGTAAATACTGAATTTGCAATGATACTTACACAGATTTACGAATACTTACCTTTACTGCATTTAATTTTCGTTAGCTGAAATTTACTTACTTTTTAATGACAAATATCTACTGTTTATCAGGTAACTGCTCAACAATATTGCTATAAAATAAAATTCCCTATCAGTCATTAGTTACCAATATTATTATGTTGAATATCAATGTTGTCGCTAAATCCTTCAGTGTTTTCCTCGGCATTCAACTCGTTTTAGCGTGTGCTAGCGTACCCGCAGATGAGCAACTGGTCGCTGAGAGTCCAACCCACCCTAACGTTACTCAGCGCATTGCTCAGCAGCAAGAGACTGAAGTGAATCGAGGCCATGCGAGTTTTCGGCCAGTAAAGATAGAAAATACCGAAGCGATCACCTTGCCATCGGGTTCACTATTTCGTGCCAACCGTGCGATAGGGCTTTATCAACCCAACAGTAAATATGAAATTGGTGACATGATTTTAGTGAGGCTAGAAGAGCAGATGTCAGCAAACAAACAGCTCGATTACAAAACCCAAAAAAGTGATAGCTTTACCCTTAAGCCCGTGACGTTAAATGCAGGTTCAATCAATGTTAGCGGCGATAAATTAAATGCCGAGTATGATCAAGAGAAAGATTTTGATAGTTCGGCGCAGTCAAAGCAAAGTAACTCATTGATGGGAGACATCACTGTATTCGTGCGTGAGTTTACCCATAATGGCAACCTTATTGTTGCCGGGGAGAAATGGATGACCCTCAATAAAGGTAAAGAATATATTCGCTTTTCAGGGGAAATTAGAGCGGTAGATATTGGCAAAGATAATACCATTAGCTCAGTGAAAGTAGGTAATAGCCAGATTGAATTTACCGGCCAAGGCGACCTGCAAGAAAACCAAGAAGGCAGTTTTTTAGGTACCTTGTTTAGCATTTTGGATTAACGAAATGAAACTCTTTGCTTCATTAGGTTATTCAACGCGTTATTCACCACGCCACTCGCAACATAATTATTCTCGTCCTTTGTTCTTTCTTACAATGCTAGTAGCATTATCGGCCTTGTTAACGCCGACAGTGAGTTTTGCTAATTGGTACCAAGGTACGGCACAAGCATCGTTATCGGGCATTAACTATGATTTAGATGAGATCAGAACAAGCACTATCGAGCGAGCTATCCGTAATGCCTCATTTAAAAGTGGTGTATTAATCAGCTCTGAAGATATTGTGTTAGACGGTTTATTACAAAGCAGTAAGAATGTGTTTAAGAACAAAGGTGATATTCGCCGGGTAGAGATACTCAGTGAAAGTATTAGCGGCGATCTACTCACTGTCGTTGTTAACATTGATATTGATACTAGCTTACATTGCAAGCGCGATTATTACACTAAATCGGTCGTGGTGACTCAGTTCCCTTTAATGAATGATATGCAGGTAAGCAATGGTGGCTTATTTAACTTAGGCAGCCAAGCCAGTAAACGTCTAGCACACCAATTACGTCAACATCAAAGTATTGCCGAGAGTCAGTTATTACAGCAATCATTCACTTCAACCGCTGAGCTGGTGACACTTGATCATAAAAACACCCTAGCAACGGCAACTTATTTAGCCGAGGAATATAACAGCCAATATATTGTTTTTGGCTATATCCAAGATACGAGCCTGTTTGAGCAAGTAAAAGATAATATGCTCATCGACGATGTTTCCTTACGAAGAAACTTCACTTTACAGCTATATCTTTATGATGCTTTTCAAGGGCAGATATTGATTAATCATCGTTATCATGGCGAAGCAAATTGGCCATTTGATACCCTTGACCATATCGATACCAATAACAGTGTCTTTTGGCGCAGTGATTATGGCCGAGTGGTGTTAAACACCATCAATGGCGCCGTTATTGATATAAATGATCGGGTAAGCTGCCAGAAAAGCTTTACTTATATTATTAATAAAGAACATGGGAAATTAACGATTAATTGGGGGAGTAAACATGGGGTTAAACTCGGCGATAAATTTACCTTATTTAGAAAAAAATCTCTTCAAAATGCGCAAGGAGGCACGCGTATCATGTTGCTCCCTGAGTTGCAAAGTACCTTAGAAACTATCCACGTAAACCATCATAGTTCAGTATTAATCAGCAGGGATGCTAGCGTGATTAATATGAGCCAAATATTCGATTTTGTCACGCCCCAAGGAAATATGTTTTATGAATAATTTTTCTATATCCCCATCACACCTATTAGCCTGTACTAGCGTGTTTATACTCAGTGCTTGTGGTGGCTCAGGTAGTTCAACTACTAGTGCTAGCCAAACTAGCTACCCCTTTGAGTTGACCGCAACGCTTAATAATAGCTGTGGTGGTCAAGCAGCCTTTAGCGATATTGAATTACTGTTGCAAGATGACGACTGGCAGGTTATTGAGCGCTATCAAGCAGATGCCAGTGGTGTCATTAGTTTTACCACGAGTGATGAATATATTAATTACACCTTAGTTGCTGGTAGTCAACAGGGCGATGAAGCCGCGGGCTTAGACATTAAGAGTTTTTATCAGGCAAATTCAGCCGTTACAAGCAGCTATCAGGCAACTTATGATAGTCAAATTTCTGATGCCAGTTGTGAGTGCTTTAGTAATAATGTGGTCTTAACTCACCGTACACTGGCGAGCATGCGAGATGTTCATAGCTCATTGCCGTATGATGCGGTGGTGGCGATTGATAGTAATACCACACAGTTTATTAATGTGCAGGCGTGTCGTGAAGTCGGTGGTAGCTGGCCCGTTGCTTCGTTTATGGTCAGTGGTGATAGCCTTAGTGGTCAGTTAGTGGGCGCCGCTAATTTTCTTACCAGCTTTGAAGAAAGTGATGGTTGGGAGTTGGCTGCTATTGAAATACCCGAAGAAGTTTCATTAGTTGCTAATGAAACATTAAGCTTTAACAGCGCGCAATTATTTTCTGATGCAGAGCATTTTAGTATGGTGGTGGCTGCTGCGGATCAATCGTTACTGATTTTTAATAGCCATGAGTATATTAGTGAAGCTCAATATAAGTTTTATGCTCAGAAAACCTTGGGCAGTAGCAGTACACTGTTTAGTGAATCATCGTTAAATAGTACTCAACAGATATTATCATCTTCGTTCGATGGTGCTTATAGCGCAGAAGTTGAAGTAACTGATGTCGATATTGATTATATTAACTTTTCTGAACTCTCCGCTGACGGCAGCTTTGATTACAGTAGTGTAAATAATCATCCAATGGCAATCATTGCCTTTAGCTATAGTGTGCTCGACGATGAGGGACAATATTACCCGGTAACTTGGACAACCTATCATGAAGATCAAGGTAGTTTAGCGTCTTCGGTACCCTTACCTGATTATCCGGATATCGTTAATCAAACCACAACGATTATTGATGCAACCCAGGTTACTTTAGTGCGTAGTGATAGCAGTAGTCGTTATCAAGACTATATTAGTTTTTTTCAACAAGGAAAGGGGATAGCAACTACCGAGGTTGCCGATGGTGATTTCAATGATGATATTCATTTTTATCAGGCCAACCATCAATTAAGGTAAACTCTCAATCAAGCCGAACCCTTAGTTAAATTTAATCCTTAATTAAGCTCAACCATTGTTAGACGGAACCAATACTAAGCTCTACTGCCAATTTATAAATACTTATCAAAACCTCGGATATATCCGCGTAACAAAAAGGCCAGTGACTAATAAAGTCACTGGCCTTTTTACGAATACTATTTTAGTGAAGTAGGTTTTAGTTAGCTTGGTTAATATCGCTAACGTGAGCCTCCTCAGCTAAGGGTATTACTTTTTCTTTTTAACGGCTTTTGCGTTAGGTAAATCAGTAATTGAACCTTCAAAAATCTCAGCTGCAAGGCCAATAGATTCGTTTAACGTAGGGTGAGCATGAATAGTTAAACCAACATCTTCCGCATCTGCGCCCATTTCAACTGCTAAACAAATTTCACCAAGCATTTCACCAGCATTGATACCAACAATAGCACCACCAAGAACACGACCGGTTTCTTTTTCAAAGATCATCTTAGTTTTACCTTCAGTACGTGCAGAAGCAATAGCACGTCCAGAAGCTGCCCATGGGAAGTTAGCTACTTCAATGTTTAAGCCTTGTTCTTTCGCTTCACGTTCAGTAACACCAACCCAAGCCATTTCTGGATCAGTATAGGCAATTGAAGGGATACAACGAGGGTCAAATTCATGCTTCTTGCCAGAAATAACTTCAGCAGCACAATGCGCTTCATGCACAGCTTTGTGAGCAAGCATAGGTTGACCAACAACATCACCAATAGCGAAGATGTGCGGTACATTAGTACGCATTTCTTTTGACACGTTGATGAAACCACGCTCATCAACATTAACGCCGGCTTTATCAGCAGCAACTAAGTGACCGTTAGGCTTACGACCAACAGCAACTAAAATCTTGTCGTAACGAACCGCTTCAGCAGGTGCTTGCTTACCTTCAAAGCTTACGTATAAACCGTCATCTTTAGCTTCAACGGCAACAACTTTAGTAGACAACATAATGTTGAATTTTTTCTTGTTGTAGTTGTTGTAAATTTTAACAATATCTTTATCAGCAGCAGGTACTAGTTGGTCAGCAAATTCTACTACGCTAACATTTGAACCTAGTGCAGAGTACACAGTACCCATTTCTAAACCGATGATACCGCCACCTAGTACTAACATTTCTGCGGGTACGTCTTTAAGCTCAAGTGCACCGGTAGAATCGATAATACGTGGATCGTCGTTAGGGATAAACGGTAAATCAACTACTGAAGAACCAGCAGCAATAATAGCGTTATCAAAAGTAATGGTAGTGTTACCGTCAGCGCCTTCAACTTCGATAGTTTTATCAGACGTGAATTTACCGTAACCAAAGACAGTTTTTACTTTACGTGCTTTAGACATGCCGCCTAAACCACCAGTTAACTGGCTGATTACGCTTTCTTTCCAACCACGGATTTTATCAAGGTCAATTTCAGGCTTACCAAACGTAACCCCGTGAGAAGCCATCGCTGCGGCATCATCAATCACTTTAGCAACGTGAAGTAATGCTTTTGATGGGATACAACCAACGTTTAAACAAACGCCACCTAAGGTTTCGCGGCTTTCTACTAAGACTACGTCTAAGCCTAAATCTGCTGCACGAAACGCTGCTGAATAACCACCAGGGCCTGCACCTAGTACGACTACTTGAGTTTTAATATCGTTACTCATAAATTCCTCATTATTTGTTAAGAAACCCTCAAAACTATGTTGAGCACTTCTTGAATATCTTTTAAGTTTTTGTAGCGAAATTCTACGCTTATCTGTTGAATTTCGCTAATATTAATTACTTATAATTGACTAAAGTATTAATTTACGGATGTCAGACATCACACCAGCTAAATGCACAGTAAAACGAGCAGCTAATGCACCATCAATCACACGATGATCATAAGACATCGACAGTGGTAACATTAATTTTGGCTCGAAGTCTTTACCATTCCATTTAGGCTTCATTTCTGATTTAGAAACCCCAAGAATAGCAACTTCTGGTGCATTTACAATTGGGGTAAATGCAGTACCGCCAATACCACCAAGGCTAGAAATTGTAAAACAACCACCTTGCATATCGCTAGCTTTTAACTTGCCATCACGTGCTTTCATACTAATTTCAAGTAACTCACGTGAGAGTTCGTGAATACCTTTCTTATCAACATCACGCACTACCGGCACTACTAAACCGTTTGGTGTATCTACTGCAACACCAATATGGATGTATTTTTTAAGAATTAAGCTTTCACCGTCTTCACTCAAGCTTGAGTTAAACGTTGGGAAGGTGCGTAAGGCATCTGCTGCCGCTTTTAAAATAAACACTAATGGTGTAATTTTAAAACCAAGCTTTTGCTTTTCACATACGACGTTTTGCTCTTTACGGAAGGCTTCAACGTTGGTGATATCAGCTTCATCAAATTGCGTAACATGTGGAATCGTTACCCAGTTGCGATGTAAGAATGGGCCAGATATTTTTTGAATACGTGACAATGCTTTGGTTTCAATTTCACCAAACTTAGAGAAATCAATCGCTTTAGCACTGACTACTTGTAAGCCACCTTCGCCTGAGGCAACAGAGCTACCAGCATTCGCTTTCGGACGAGAAAGTTCATATTTCACATACGATTGAACATCGTCTTTTAAAATACGGCCTTTGTTACCAGTGCCTTTAACTAAGGTTAAATCAACACCAAACTCACGAGCAAGGCGGCGAATAGAAGGTGACGTATAAATAGCCCCTTTATTAACACTACCAGCTTGTGGATGATGCGGTACTGGCGCACTTTTTGGTGCAGCAGCTTTCGGTGCGGCAACAGCAACGGGGGCCGGTGCTGGAGCAGCTGCAACGGCTGGCGCTGCGGCTGCAACTTCGCCACCTGCGGTTGCTAGTTTAATAACTACGCTACCTTGTTTAACTTTATCACCAACATTAATAAAGACTTCTTGAACGGTGCCGGCATGTGTTGACGGTACATCCATGGTTGCTTTATCTGTTTCTAAGGTGATTAGGCCATCTTCTTCTTCGATAACATCGCCAACAGCAACCAATACGTCGATAACTTCAACTTCGCCATCTTCACCAATATCAGGAACCGCAATTTCTAATACTTCTGAAGCCGCTTGTGCTGCTGCCACTGGAGCCGGTGCGGCTACCGTAGCAGGGGCTGGAGCAGGCGCTTCAACCGGTGCTGGTGTAGCTTCAACAGCTGGTGCTTCACTTGCCGCAGCGCCAGATTGCATTTCAGCGATAACATCGCCTTCTTTGATTTTATCGCCAACGCTTACCGATAAGCTGATCAGCTCACCAGCAAAGGGTGCAGGAATATCCATTGATGCTTTATCAGTTTCAACGGTAACAATACCTTCATCGGCTTCTAATGCATCACCAACGGCAACACAAATTTCAATAATTTCAACTTCATCGCCACCCACATCAGGGACTAGGATTTTTTCAGTAGACATTTTATTTTCCTTATCTCGATGCTAATTATGCGTAAAGAGGGTTAAGTTTTTCAGTGTTAATATTGAAACGTTTAATCGCTTCAGAAACCACTGTACGTTCAATTTCACCACGGTTTGCTAGTTCGAATAAAGCAGCAACCACTACGTAGTCAGCATTTACTTCGAAATGAGTACGTAAGTTGGCGCGGCTATCACTGCGACCAAAACCATCAGTACCTAAACAGCGGTATTCAGTGTCAATGTAAGCACGAACTTGGTCTGAGTAGTTTTTAATGTAATCAGTTGCCGCAATCGCTGGACCCGCTTCTTTAGTGATAACTTGTGCGATATAAGGCACACGTTGCTCACTTTCTGGGTGAAGCATGTTCCAACGTGTTACGTCTTGACCTTCACGACCTAACTCGTTGAATGAGGTTACTGAGTAAACATCACTTGAAATATTGTAGTCATCGCTAAGAATTTGTGCCGCTTCACGTACTTTCTCTAAGATAGTACCTGAGCCTAATAATTGCACATTAGCAATGGCTTTCTTCGGTGCTACTTGTTCAAGCTGATAAATACCTTTAATGATTTGATCTTCAACATCTTTGTGAGCTGGAATGGCTGGATGTTGGTAGTTCTCATTCATCAGTGTTAAGTAGAAGAAAATGTTTTCGTTTTCTTCATACATGCGACGTAAACCTTCACGCACGATAACCGCAATTTCATAACCGTACGTTGGATCATACGTAACACAGTTAGGGATTAAGCCAGCTTGTACATGCGAGTGACCATCCTGATGCTGTAGACCTTCACCATTAAGCGTTGTTCTACCTGCAGTAGCACCTAATAAGAAACCACGTGCTTGGCTATCGCCCGCTGCCCATGCTAAATCACCTACACGTTGGAAACCAAACATTGAGTAGTAAATGTAGAAAGGAATCGTAGTCGCGTTACAGGTTGAGTAAGACGTACCGGCAGCAACCCATGAAGCCATAGCGCCTAGCTCGTTAATACCTTCTTGTAAAACTTGGCCTTTCTTGTCTTCACGGTAGTAAGCAACTTGGTCAGCATCTTGTGGGATGTATTTTTGACCTTCGTTTGCGTAAATACCTACTTGACGGAATAAACCTTCCATACCAAAAGTACGTGCTTCATCAGGGATGATAGGAACGATGCGCTTGCCAATTTTCTTGTCTTTTAGTAAGGCATTTAATACACGTACAAAGGTCATGGTTGATGAAACTTCACGATCACCTGAGCCTTTAGTAATGGCATCAAAAACTTTCATTGAAGGAATTTCTAAGCTTTCTTCAGCTTGCTGACGACGTGCCGGTAGAGAACCACCTAACGCTTCACGACGAGCTTTCATGTACTTATATTCTTCACTGTCTTCAGGGAATTTGTAGAAAGGTAAGTCAGCAATATCTTCATCAGCAACTGGAATGTTGAAACGATCGCGATAGTGTTTAATTGAGTCAACGTCCATTTTCTTAACATTATGCGCAATGTTTAATGCTTCACCAGAAGCACCTAAACCAAAACCTTTAACAGTTTTAGCAAGAATTACCGTTGGACGACCTTTAGTGTTCATCGCTTTTTCATAAGCTGCGTACACTTTAACTGGATCATGACCACCACGGTTTAAACGCCAGATATCATCATCTGACATGTTGGCAACCATCGCAGCTGTTTCAGGGTATTTATTGAAGAAGTTTTCGCGGGTGTATTTACCACCTTTCGCTTTACAGTTTTGATATTCACCATCAACGGTTTCATTCATTAACTGTAATAATTTACCTGAAGTATCACG
>Ga0209395_1003308_pt1 | contig 20085 bp, 15 predicted proteins | sample GOMGulsemesocosm_3_FD_184635 | JGI IMG/M metagenome (GOLD analysis project Ga0209395, IMG submission 184635) | Methane-oxidizing microbial communities from mesocosms in the Gulf of Mexico - GOM9D Gulf of Mexico (SPAdes) (version 2) | ecosystem: Environmental > Aquatic > Marine > Cold seeps... | reverse complement strand
TGAGCCACAGCGCAAGGTTTAGCATATCTTCATCGGTACTGCCCGGGTGAGCAGAGATGAAATATGGGATCATGTACTGCTTTTTGCCTGCTTCCTCACTGAATTTATAGAACATGTCTTTAAATTCATCGTAAGTACCCATGCCAGGTTTCATCATCAGATCAAGCGTACCCTTTTGAGTATGCTCTGGTGCAATTTTTAAATAACCGCCGACATGGTGGGTCACTAATTCTTTGACATATTCCGGTGACTGAACCGCTAAATCATAACGAACGCCAGACGCGATTAAAATTTTCTTAATACCCGGAACCTTGCGTGCTTCACGATACAAATCAATAGTGTGCTGATGATCGGTATCTAATTTGCTGCAAATTTTAGGGAAAACACATGACGGATGACGACAATTGATTTCAGCTTTAGGATCAGAACAACCTAAGCGATACATATTGGCGGTTGGGCCACCTAAATCAGAAATAGTACCGGTAAAACCCGGTACCTTGTCGCGAATTTCACCCAGCTCACGCAAAATTGAAGCTTTAGAGCGATTTTGAATGATCCGACCTTCATGCTCGGTAATCGAACAGAACGAGCAGCCACCAAAACAACCACGCATAATATTAACTGAGGTTTTGATCATGTCATACGCGGGGATCTTCGCTTTGCCATAACTTGGGTGCGGCACTCGGGCATACGGCAAGCCAAATACAAAATCCATTTCATCGGTCGTTAGCGGAATTGGTGGGGTATTGACCCACAACTCACGATCGCCATGTTTTTGAATTAATGCGCGGGCCGAATACGGATTGGTTTCAAGGTGCATAATACGTGCGGCGTGCGCGTATAATACCTTGTCACTTTTTAACTTTTCAAATGACGGTAAACGAACCGCAGTGGTTTTAGTATCGCGCTTTGCAGGTCGAACCGTTACTACTTGTGCTTGAACTGCCGCTTTTTCAGTGGCTTTTTCACTGTCATTTTTACAGCTGTCGTCCGTTTGATACGGATTAAGCATTTTTCGAACCAGCGCAGGATTTGGTTTTTCAATTCGCGTTGAATCTATTTCTGTAAAACCTTCCGGCAATGCTTTACGCATAACAGCAGTGCCAGCAATATCGGTGATTTCTTCGATAGCTTCGCCGTTAGCTACTCGGTAAGCAAACTCGATTAACGCACGCTCAGCATTACCAAAAAGTAGAATGTCGGCTTTAGCATCTTGCAGCACCGAGCGACGAATTTTATCTGACCAATAATCATAATGTGCCAAACGGCGTAAACTGGCTTCGATACCACCAATAATAATCGGGGTTTCTTTGTACGCTTCGCGGCAACGTTGAGAATAAATAAGTACCGCACGATCCGGTCGTTTACCCCCTTCGTTATTCGGGGTGTAGGCATCGTCATGGCGTAACTTGCGATCAGCGGTATACCGGTTGATCATCGAGTCCATGTTGCCGGCGGTGACCCCAAAAAATAAGTTGGGCTGACCTAGCGCCATAAAGGGGTCTTTGCTGTCCCACGCGGGCTGCGCAATAATGCCAACACGATAACCTTGGGCCTCTAGAACTCGGCCAATAACCGCCATGCCAAAACTAGGGTGATCGACATAGGCATCGCCCGACACAATAATAATGTCGCAGCTGTCCCAACCTAAAGCATCCATTTCTTTTCTAGTGGTCGGCAAAAAAGGTGCTGTCCCAAAACATTCGGCCCAGTACATTGGATATTCATTAATAGGTTTGGCGCTAGGTTTCTGCATCGTGGTGTCTTCATTATTGCGGGGGCCGAATTATAGCCAACCTGACGCCACAAGGCTAGTTTGATGGCCATCAGAACGCTTAAGTGTGAGCTAGCGTTGACAACTTCTTCGCTGATTTATTAGTAATCAATTACTTGGGTGAATAAGCTTGTATTTTTGTCAACACGGCGAGTGTCTAATTAATTTACATCTTGGATTAATTATTTTTTGTTTGTTTTTAACTGTTTGAATAATAGGTGTTTTGTTTTTTTGGAATGATAGTTGCACTTAACAACCAGATTAGACTGATTGAGGACAAAAGAATGAAATTATCTAAAATAGCAGTATTAATATTAACTGGCTCTGTAACAATGGCGCAAGCCGCCGTGATCGATCTGGACGGTCTTGGTTATGTACAATATGGTGATGCTCAGTCGTACTCATTGCCTGTCGCAGAGATCCAAACAGGCGATTCAGCCTACAGCCTTTCATCGACACCAGGTCAAATTTCAGATCTTATTGTTGTGGCAACAGGCTCAGCAGGCGGACCTGTTAATACCAACTTTTCTGGAATGGACAATGCGTACAGTACCCCGACAGGAAGCTCTGGTGGTAATTTTTTTAGTACCGGTACCCAAGCTGATGCTAATGAGGTGAGTAGCTTTAGTGGTGATCAAGCAGACACTTGGGATGCTTCATTAGCGGCATTAATGTCATTTCTAGCGGGTGATGACATGGTATTTATGTTCAACAATAATAACCTCAATGGTGCAAACGAGCAAAGTTTGGCGGCATGGGCCCAAGTGACGATTACGGATGATAATAACACCATTATTGGCACCTATGATTTTACCAATGATAACGGTAAGTACGGACTAGTATCAGAAGGTGGTGGAGGAACATTTTTAGGCGATGTCACCAGTTATACATCAACGGGCTCTGGACCTGATGGCAATACCAATGACAATACCGATTATGTGTTATCAGGAGGGCCCCTATGCCTTGACACCACTAGTGATCCATTGATGCCAATTCCAGTTGTTTGTGATGGCAATGAAGATGAGGGCCCCGTTAATCATAATTTAGGTGCTGACAGTGTTGCCTATGCGGTATTGTTTCCTGAACTTAACGAGCAATTAGCTGGACTGTTTAGTGGCCTGACCCCGTCAGAGCTTAATGACTACACAATGAACATCGACTTGCGGTTAGGTTGTGACCAAAGCCTGTTTGGTGGTGGCGAAGATGATGAAATTTGTAACGGTGTTAATCACGGTTATGGAAAAAACATTAACAACGGTTATGAGCAAGTCTTTATTGCTACCGCACAACCCACTGAAGAGCCAGAGCCCCCAGTGGAAGTGCCAGAACCCAAATCATTATGGATCCTGATGTTTATTGCGGCATTATTCATGACGACCCGCTGTCGTACAAGTGAGTAATCACGAGTTAATAAAAAAGCCGCCAAGTTGAACTTGGCGGCTTTTTCTTGGTTCGATTGGTGTGCCCATGTGACTGAAACAGATGTTTACGCTTGTCACCTCGATGTTTGGCTATCCCCATTACACTAATAGACTGGTTGCTGTCTGGCTGTAATATACTGGTACAGTGTAACTTATGGCTTAATAACTACCCGTTCGGATGCGTTCGCCCCGAGCGCGTAAATACTCAAGCGTGAATAACATCATGGCCGACAGTGCCACTAGTAATACTGCAACTGCTAAAATCGTTGGGCTAATTTGTTCCCGTAAGCCAGAAAACATTTCTCGAGGAATGGTTCGTTGCTCTGGACCGGCGAGAAATAAAATAACTACTACCTCATCAAACGAGGTGACAAAGGCAAATAACGCACCCGAAATAACACCAGGACGAATTAGTGGCATAATGATTTTAAAAAAGGTGTAAGTTGGTGTCGCGCCAAGTCCCATTGAAGCGCGCATTAGTGAGAAATCAAATCCAGCCAACGCGGCATTAACGGTAATAATCACAAAAGGCGTGCCAAGGGCGGCATGGGCAATAATTACTCCTAAATAGCTGCCTGACAGCCCTAGTTTTGTATAAAAGAAATACATGCCAGCAGCGGTGATAATTAACGGCACAATCATTGGTGACAGCAGCATCGCCATAATCAAACGCTGAAACGGCATTACTGGGTTCGATAAACCAATTGCGGCAAGGGTGCCTAGCACTGTGGCGATAACCGTGGCGCACAAGCCAATGAAAAAGCTGTTTCTGATTGCTAACTGCCATTTGTCATCAGTTATAAATTCGGTATACCATTTAAGCGAGTACGCGTCAGGATCTAACGCCATCATGCCTGGGGTAAATGAAAAGTAGGGCTCGACATTAAATGACAAAGGTATAATCACTAAAATGGGGATCATCAAAAAAGCTAATACCGCCCATGCTACAAGCTTTAGCCCGTACATGCCCAATTTTTGCGGTAACGTATAATATTTAGGAAAACTCATGTTGTAACTCCGTAGGCCTAATCCAAATTCTTAACAAAATTATTTAACCCAGCTTAATATTGCTGACCCCGACCAAACGGTCGTACATCCAATACAGCAGTAAAATAGCGCCAAGCAGTAATGAGCCTAAAGCGGCCGCTAGTTCCCAGTTATTAGATGACTGCATGTGGAAGGCAATAATATTACTGATCATTTGGCCATCGGTACCCCCTACTAAAGCTGGGGTGATGTAATAGCCGATCGAAACGATAAAGACTAATAAAGCGCCCGCACTGATGCCGGGCAAGGTCATTGGTAAATAAATTCGAATAAAGGCGGGAATAGGTTTAGCGCCTAGTGACATCGCCGCACGCAAGTAGGTTGGATCTATGCCTTTCATTACGCTGTATAAAGGCAATATCATAAAGGGTAATAAAATGTGGGTCATCGCAATGACGGTTGAAAATTGGGTATACAGCATGTCTAACGGCTCAGTTATAACATGAAGCGTTTGCAACACACTATTGACCACACCATTGGTCTGCAACAGCGCTATCCACGAGGTAGTACGGACCAGTAATGAGGTCCAAAATGGCAGCAATACAAAAACCATCAATATATTGGCTGTTTTAGTGGGTGCTGTGGCTAAGTAGTAAGATAACGGAAATCCAATCACCACAGTTAGTAAGGTGATTAATAACGCGATTTTTAGGCTTTTTAGATAAAGTTTGACATAAATTTGAGTGTCACGGTTAACTACTTCTCCATTAGCATTATGCATTAAATCAAGCGCAGTCAGATAAAAACTGTTGGTATAAACGGCGCCTGACTTTTTGATCACTCGCCATATTTCAACTTCTTGCCATTGTGGTTTTAAGCTCAATAACTTTTCAGCACCAGCGCTTTGCAATACACCCTGATCCATTTTTTTAAGCTTACGTGCACTTGATTTTATGACGCTTGAACTGCCGGGCAGTGAGCGGTTGATTTCTTCGGCTAATTTTCCAGAACGGCGGTCGAGCGCAAGTTGTCTCAGCTCAACGGCAAAAATATTAAGTACCTGATCGTCAGGTAGTTGGTCTTTAGTGGCGTCCCACTGCTCTAACGCTGTTAACGTCGCAGGAACTAGCTGGGCAACGGTCGGATGGTACACACTGCGATACAGCATAGTGCCTATTGGGGCAATAAAAGACATAATAACAAAGATAATTAACGGGGCGGCAAACGCAAATGCAACTAACTTACGCCGACGAGTAATTTTACGGCTTTGAATGATTTCACTGGCCGTCAATTCTGATGACATTGTTGCTTGGGCGGTATTGATGGCTGGTGACAATTGGACAGCTAACTCAGTTTGTTGCATAGAGACTACCTTATGTAGGGTGATACTAGAGGTAAGTTGCTTCGGCTTAGAACTGCCGAAACAACTAAATCAAAGCCAGACTATTTTAGTAACCACTCATTAAATTTCTCACCAAGTGATTCACCATAATCGGCCCAGAATTCACCACTAGCTTGCAGACCTTCATCAAGGTGCGCTGACGGTAATTTAGGAATAACCGATTTGTCTACATAGGCATATGAAGAGTTACGAGTTGGGCCATAAGCGACTTCTTGCATACCACTTTCAGGGCGAGAGCTGGTGGCAAAACGAATAAAATCTTCGGCTAGCGCTTTTTTCTTGGTGCCTTTTACGATAGCCCAAACATCAAGATCATAGACGTGAGCATCCCACACCATTTTAAACGGTTTGTTATCGCTTTGAATCGCATCAAAAATACGACCGTTAGCAGACTGTACCATTACGGCGCCACCGTCATTTAATAGTTGAGGTGCTTGAGACCAGCTATCAAACCATACGATTTGATCTTTAATAGTGTCTAACTTAGCAAAAGCACGTTGTTGACCTTTTTTGGTGGCAAGCAATTCATAGACTTGCGCTTTAGGCACACCATCGGCTAATAAAGCCCATTCCATGTTAACTTGTGGTCGTTTGCGCAAAGCACGTTTACCCGGGAAGGTCTTGGTGTCAAATAAATCAGCAATCGAATCAGGTGTGCCACCTTTAATTGTTTGATCGTTATATGAAAACAGTACCGTCCAGATTATGTTGCCGACGCCACATTCATTTGATAGTGCTTCGGGGATGAAATCTTTGTTGGCGGCTATGCCATCATCACCAGCGGGCAAGGTGTCGTGCGGGAATACTTCTAATAAGCCTTCGGAACAAGCACGTTCTAAATCAATAACTTCAATATCTACTACATCCCACAGGATGTTACCACTTTCGACTTGAGCTTTTATTTCGGCTATGCCACCAGAATAATTTTCAAACAGGATTTTATGGCCTGTTTTTTTCATATAAGGATCTAACATGTGCTTTTGTTGGGCTGCGCCATAGGCACCACCGAATGATACTGCCGTGAACTGTTCGGCCATGGTAGGGCTTACTGCTGTGCAAAGCGCGAGTGCTGCGCCGAATCGCTTGAGTTTATTCATTGTTGTTCCTCTTGCGTTTTAGTGGGTTTATTTAATAGTTATCGAATCTTCATCGTACTCTTAACTGGTTTTATCATATTGTCGTATCAACGGCCTAATGCGAGGCCGCTAGTTGTTGACCACGTTAATTGAGCGCGATCACCGGGCTGAAAATTGGGGGCCATACTGTCATTAAGTGATTTGACCATTACCTCTAACCCATTGTCTAATTTGAAAAAGTAACGGATAGAGTCACCGACATAAAGCCTAGTTGTGAAAGTAGCCTTTATAGCGTTGTCCATTAATTGGCCATTGGCAATAAACAAATTCTCTGGCCTGATCATTACGTTGCAAGGCTCATTTTCTTGTGGGGCATTGGCGTTGTTGCTAGTTACCATAGTGCCGTCTTCAAGGCGAACATGGGTTAAACCATCGCTAACTTTTACCACTGTGCCGGCGATGGAATTATTTTCACCAATAAAGTTGGCGACAAAAGCGTTTGTTGGTCGTTCGTACAAGGCTTCGGGCGGTGCGCATTGCTCAACAATGCCATTGTTAAATACGGCAATGCGATCTGACATCGTCAGTGCTTCAGTTTGGTCATGGGTAACATATATAGCGGTAAAACCAAGATCTTGATGCAAACGTTTTATTTCAAACTGCATTTGCTCGCGTAAGTTTTTATCGAGCGCGCCAAGCGGCTCGTCCATTAAGACAATGCTTGGTTCAAAAATTAATGAACGGGCCAGTGCAACTCGCTGTTTTTGACCACCTGATAGTTGTCCGGGGTAACGTTTTGCAAAGTTAGATAATTCAACTAACGCTAATGAGTCTTTTACCCGGCGGTCGATCTCACTGGCTGGCAGTTTTCTTACTTTTAATGGATAAGCGAGGTTTTCGGCAATCGTCATATGGGGGAACAGTGCATAGTGTTGAAACACCATGCCAATATTACGGTGGTAAGGCGCGATATTATTAACAGGTTCGCCGTTAATTAGGATGCTGCCACTGGTGACATCCTCAAACCCTGCGAGCATCATTAAACAAGTCGTTTTACCAGAGCCTGAGGGCCCGAGCAAGGTAACAAACTCTCCTTTTTTTGTATTAAGGTTAAAATCCTTTACTACCAAGTTTTTCTGATCATAGCTTTTTTTAACATTAACAAATTGAACATAATGATCGTCGTCATTGGCGCTATTTTCTGTGGCTGTGCTGCTTGTCATCAATTTTAAACCTCTACTTGATACCAATTTTGATAATTAACTGTTCATTCTTAGCGGTTAAAACAAATGATAACGGCGTTATTTATTGGCTATGTAGAATCACTACATACGTAAATAAATGCCTTGTTCTCATCCGTTTTTCCTTGCTAATAAATTGATCATCAACTTAACGAAATTGGTATTATTCTGTTATTGAACTCAGAATATTGGGATTAGCTCCCCGGGTACTGGAATTTATTCTAAGCTCTCTTATTACATTTGTAGTCTCGTTTACTGGGTATTAATTTACTTTTGACTCCAGCCAGATAAAAAATGGAGTCATTGACCATAGTGCAGGGTATTTAAAAATCTATAGATCCAACGTCGACTCAATTATCGATCCAGATTGTATTTTTAACGCTGACTGGTCTATTATTTGCTCATGATTTATACAACAAGGTATCACACAGCATAGTATATGCAACTTTAGCTGTGTAACACATTGAATAGAAAGAGTTGTTAGCTTGCTACACAGCTACGGACATTATTGTCTTTTGGCTTATTCGTGCTTGTCCCGTGAGCCGCTGGGTCTACGACTCGGACTGTAGCGACTTTATTTTGGGTAAAAAAGTCAATTGCGTCTTTACCCTGAACTTTGTTATTACCGACTAATGAGCCCTTGATCCCACCAAATGGCAAATAAGGATGAGGCGCGCAAATACCAACATTTACGCCAACCATCCCGACATCTGCTTCATTGATAAACTTCTCGGTATAGTAACTATTTTGAGTAAAGATACAGGCGCCGTTGCCCATCTCATGTTGCTTTATCATTTTTAACGCGCCATCGATACAACCCACTTTGATGACATTTAATACCGGACCAAAAATTTCATCCTTGGCAATTTTCATGCAGGGGGTTACTTCGGTAAAAATGGTCGGACCGACAAAATAACCTGCTTGATTGGCTTGCGGTAATGTTGGGTTTCGACCGTCCAGTGCTAATGTGGCGCCTTGTGCGACACCAATCTCAATATAGTTGTGGATCCGCTCTTTAGCGCTTGCTGAAATCACTGGACCCATAAAAATATTTGGATCCATCGCATCGCCTAAAGTAATTTCTTTGGACGCAGCCAATAAACGTTCGACAAATTCATCGTAAATTTCGGCAACTACCGCAATGTTAGACACTGCTAGGCAGCGTTGACCTGCCGCGCCATAACCTGACATTAAGATATTTTCAATCATTAGATCAAGCGGTGCATCCTCCATCGCGACCAAGAAGTTTTTGGCACCACCAAGTAGCATCGTTTTTTTGCCACCTTGACCACAACCTGCAGCAATAGCTTTGGCGGTCGGTGTTGAGCCGACCAGACAAACTCCGGCGACATTGTCATCTTCATACCAAGCTTCAACCACGGTACGGTCACCGTGCACCACATTTACAACACCAGCGGGCAAACCAATATCGACTAACAGTTGCATCATTTTTTGCATAAACAACGGTGATTCTGTTGAAGGCTTATAAACAAAGGTATTGCCCGAGCCTATGGCAAATGGAATAAACCAGCCAAAGACTAATGCGGGGAAGTTAAATGGCGCAACTCCGCAGAATACCCCAAGTGGTGCTTTGATTAATCGGCCGTTAATATTGTTGGCAATGCCTTGAACCGTTTCGCCTTGCAGCATAGTTGGCATAGCACAGGCCATTTGGATAATTTCGATCACGCGGCTTACTTCGCCCCGTGCTTCTGAAATATGTTTGGCTTGATCTAAGGCGATAGCGACAGCTAAAGGTTCGAGATTGTCTTCCATCGCTCGCAGCATCTTAAAAATATAATCCATCCGTTTTGGCAGTGGTAAAGCGCGCCAAGCAGGGTAGGCATCGGCGGCGGCTTGCACCGCTTCGCTTGAGGTAGTGGCACTCGACAGTGGAACTTGGCCAATAACTTCCCCAGTTGAAGGATTATAGAGCGACTCTTGTTGAGTTTCAGTATCGCTAACCCATTGACCGTTGATGTGATTTTTTATATTGATGTAATTGGCATTCATTGTGGCCACTCCTGTTTGATGCGCTAAGTGGATCTGAATATAAGATAACGAGAGTGGAGGCTATAGTACCAACATCTAACTGGTTTTTAGATCCAATGGTTTGTTCATAACAAAAAAAACCAGCATCGAAGGCTGGTTTAAAGAGGAGATTTTAAATTGAACCAATTTAACTGATCTGTTTAATTAACTTTGCTAACAACTTGATTCCTGGTCTTATTTTGTTGGTCTCAATGGCTGAGTAACCGAGTCTGAAATAATGTTTTTTAGTATCATTATGAAAATAGGAAGTACCAGGTTCAAGCACAATGCCATTTTGTAATGCAAGATTTTTTAACTGATTGGCATCAAGGCCATCGGGTCCTTGGACCCAAAAGGCCGAACCACCAAATACTGGTGCTGTTGCTGATCCGGGCAAATAATCTTGCAATGCACAATCGAGCTCATGCCAGCGCTGCTCATAAACTTGCACTAGATTACGGATTAATGAATCATGATGACCACGAGCTAGAAACAGGCCGACGGCGCGCTGGTTATTCATTGGCGGGTGACGCAAAATCATTCGCCGATACTTTCGTAATTCATTGATTAACTCTTTAGAGGCAACCATATAACCTAAGCGCAAACCCGGCGCTAAGGTTTTAGAGAAACTGCCAACGTAAATTACTCTATCATTGCTATCAAGGCTTTTAAGGGCTGGTGTAGGATTTGAAGCGAAGGTTGTTTCGCATTCATAATCGTCTTCAATGATTAAAAAATTTTTCGTTGAGGCTTGTGACAATAAAGCGGTGCGTCGCTCCATTGGCATAGTTACAGTGGTAGGAAACTGATGACTTGGCGTGGTATAAATTAAATCACAGTTATTGAGTTGCTCATCGATGATTAGCCCGTTTTTATCAATGGCGAGTGACTTAATTTCGGCGCCGGTTAGATCAGCGATACTGGTTAAATCAGGGTAACCAGGTTCTTCCACACCCAAGGTGCTATCTTTATCGAGCAATAAACGCAGCGTCATGTAAAGTGCATGTTGCGAGCCTACTGTAATAAGAATTTGCTCTGGATCTACCCAGATCCCGCGTCGTGGTAATACTCGGGTATGAATTTGCTCTATCAGCAGTGGATCGTCTTGATCAAAACGATCACCGGACCAATCTCTAATCGATTGCACCGAGACTGACTCGCGACAGCACTCACGCCAATGGTTAGTTGGAAACATTTTAGGGTCTAGTTGACCGTAGATAAATGGGTAAGTGTAATCTTGCCAGCGTGAAATTTTGTTATGGGTTGGCGGTGAGCTCCGCAATTTTATACATTTATTCCAATCAGGTAGCGTGCCTTTTACTGTTGTTTCCAGACTTGTTTCACGCACGCTGGTTTTGAGAATGTTAGCATCAACATAAAACCCAGCTCGAGATTTAGAAATAATATAACCGTCATCAATCAGGTGTTCGTAGGCCAAAATCACGGTATTACGAGACACCAATAACATTTCAGCAAGCTTGCGGGTTGAAGGCAGCGGAATGTTAATGGGGATATGACCGCCAATAATGGCCTTGCTGATTTGCTCACGAATTTGTTGCTGCAAGCTAGCATCGCTATCGGGTGATAAATGAAATAGATGATTGAGCATGAATTACCTTAAGAGCCTGAATTTTGGATGGTGCTCATGCTAGATAGTACATAATGAGACAGCAACTTCCACTATAGAATAACGGCTTTACTTTATAACCAAGTGCCTGCCAGTGTCTATCTAAATATTGTTAGCTAAATATAGTTGAGGGTAGGGGGGGCGATTAATAATTGTTGCTAGCGAGGTCATGGGTTTGACTGAATCGGAATAGTGATGATGCCGCCGTGGTTCGCGAACGGCATCAATTGTGGTGCTATTTGAATAAATTAGTTATTACTCATGTCCCTTTCGTAATTTAGCCGCTTGGCGGCATCGAGCGCTAGTATTTGCATAAAGGCTTTTACTTCGCCGTCACTGCCGGGGGCACCACCTTGATCACTGCCAAAAACGGTGCTTGGCAATTTACGTTGCGCAAAAGCTTGCGCCCATAGCGATTGGATCTTAATTTATGCGGTTTCTTTTGAGGTGACCGCTTCAGCTTTTATTTTTTCAGCACGAGTAGTCGCAAGTTGTTTGGTGGTTTGTGCTTCGGTTTTTTTGAATTTGATCGACTTTAGCATGGCTTGACGTTCAGCCACTTCACGTTCTCCTCGGGCGATTGTCAATAAACGTTGCTCTTCTTGCACGCGTTGCTCACGGACAATGGCACGAACTGCTGATGCTTGCTGCTTAAGTTGCATTCGCTGAATAAATTTAGTGTTTGATTAAGCAGCTTTTTAATGAAGCATCTGGTTATCAGCCGCCAGTGATTATTAACTAAACAGGTCGACTATGAGCTAAATAATTCACAGTCGACCTGTTTAGGGCGCAGCGCTAATATTTAAATTTGACCACCAAATGATGAAGTTCATCGATCATGTTATTTAGTTGGTCGCTCGCTTGTGAGGTATGTTCGGCAGCGCTGCTGACATCATTGGTTAATTTACTGATGCGGATAATACTGTGATCAATACTTTGCGCTGCAACTGATTGCTCTTCGGTTGACAGGGCAATTTGCTGATTCGTCTCATTAATAGCACTGACCGATTGTAAAATTCCACTAATAGAGTCGGTAGTCTTTGCCGCTTCAGTGAGCGTTTGATTGGCGTTGGCGCTATTGAGTTCCATTTGAGCCACGGCGCTGGTGGCCCCTGTTTGCAATTGCTCGATCATTTTCTGAATTTCATCGGTTGATTCACTTGTTTTTGAAGCAAGCGAACGTACCTCATCGGCGACAACAGCAAAGCCACGCCCTTGTTCTCCTGCTCTAGCTGCTTCAATAGCGGCATTTAACGCCAGTAAGTTGGTTTGATTCGCAATACCACGAATGACATCGAGCACCGAGCCGATAGCGTCTGACTCTTTAGCCAAGTTTTGCACTGCGTTTGAGCTATCGTTTATTTGATTTGATAAGGTTTTGATAGCACTCATAGTGTTTGACACCAGCTGTTGACCATGGCGACAGGCTTGTTGCGCCTGCGATGCTTGTTTTACGGCGTCATCGGTACTGAGGTTTACTTCTTTGACTGTCGTCGCCATTTGGCCGGTAGCAGTAGCGACTAAATCGGTCTCTTGACGAAGGTTCTGTGCGCTGTTGTTGGTCGTTTCACTGACTTGGGCACTGGTTTGTGATGACTGGCTGAGTTGATCTGCACAGCGGGCTAGCTGCTCAATGATTAAATGAAACTTTTTAAGCATTGCATTAAAGGCGTTGCCAATGTCGCCAACTTCATTGTTGCCTTGATAATTAATCCGGCGATTTAAATCTGAATTTTTATCAATGTCGATAATTACTGAGGTTAATTGGCGGATCGGCGTGGTGATTGAACGAGCGATTACAATGCCTAATATCAGACTTACCATTGAGGCTATCGCCATGACTATCCAAATTGTATAGGTTAACTGATGGCCTTGCGTGGTTACTTGCCCGCTGCCTAGCAGTACTTGATCTGCCGCCTGACTTACTTTGTCACCCGCACTTTTAACAGCTTGATTTGCTTCTTTTACCGCGTTAACTGTTCGTTCTAAAATAGCATCGAACATCGCGTTCATTGCCAAGCTATGAGTTTGGGCTTCATTAACCTTGGCGCTAATGCGATGTTTTGAGGCGTCATCTTTAGTACGTTGCACGGCTTGTGCAATGGTGTCATTAAAGTCATTTAAATAAATTACCACCACCTCTGCAGCCTCTGCTAATTCTTGATCAAGTGTTGATATTTCTTGGAGTTTTAAACGCAGAGATTTTTCTGCTTTAGCGACCTCTGTTTGCGAGCGATCGCTGGTGGTTAAAACCAAGTCAAAACTCCAATAGAGGTAAGCCGAATAAAAAGCATAGGCCTCAAGGGTCGTGCCTTGTAAATTAATTAACCTTTGTTGATCGCTGACCCAATCGTTTTGTTGATTAAGGGCGGCGGTTTGGATTTGAAGGTGAGCGGTATTACCTTCGATAGACCTAACCATGTTTGATACGCTGTTAAGGACAAAACCTAATGCGATAAGCAAGATTGCTATCGAGCTAAGGCTCATCAATAAGGTACGGTGAAAAATAGTGAATCTGAAATTAAAGGGTGGGGTTACTGCCATGATATATTACCTTGATCAGCGCATTTTATCGGTCATTAGCGGGCGAGACGATACAACCAGATGTTATTAAAAATAGCGGCCAATTTAGCCACCAAATGTACTTTTAATAAGAGAATGATAAATGCTTGTTATTTTTAGATGTCGCAAGCTAACATCGTGCCCCATGGATCGCAACGGTTTGTTAACTCAAGCTGAACATGTGGTTGTTAATTGGTCTTGTTTTAGGCTGTAGCTCCTATTTAAGCGAAAGCTGTATCCCAAATTTGTTCAGTTAGTCGATTTATCAAAAGGTAAGATATTCTAATTAGACTGAGCCTGCGCTGCGTTTTATACTAAGTCAACATTGATAAATTAACCGAAAACTGGCCTTTATGTTTAACGATCCACTATTATTTGCGCTCGCCTTTACCGCTGTTATGTTTGGGGCTACTTTGCAGAGCTTGGCGGGTTTTGGCATTGCGGTGATTGCCGCTCCGGTCTTAGTCTTAATAGATCCTAATTTTTTGGCGGCACCAATTTTGCTATTTGGCTGCTCATTATCTTTGCTTAACACCTTGCGCTATCGCAATAAGTTACTAATACAAAAGACCAAAATTACCTTATTCGGTCGTTTGGTTGGCTCGGTCGTTGGCATTTTGTTATTGAGTTTATTAGCGCCACAATTTTTTGCAGTGAGTTTTGCATTGTTGGTGATGTTGTCGGTTGCATTAACCTACCGTAAGTTTGAGGTGACGCATTGCCCACGTAATTTAATGATTGCGGGTTTTTTTTCTGGGGTGATGGGCACAACAACTGGCGTTGGGGGCCCGCCGATTGCGATTGTTTATCAAAACAGTCCGCTGCCCAACGCACGGGCCGAGCTTGGTTTGTTCTTCTTAATAGGCACTATAGTGTCTTTGGTCTTGTTGGCGCTCGGTGGTCATATAAGTGCTAAGCAGTTGCAGTTAACGTGGCCTTTAATGCCTGCTATTTTTGTTGGGTTTGCGTTGTCGACGTTACTAGAAAAACACTTCAAGCAGCATTATCTCAAGCCTATTATTGCGCTATTGTCAGTTATTTCTAGTGTGTTGATCTTGGTGAAAACTATTGCTAACAGTACGAGTTAATTATGAGGTAAAAATTCCTTATTGACTGAGATTATTAATCAACTTTGTTAATCAGCCAATGCATTATAGGATAGGAGCTTTACAGATCACCGATTATCGAGAGGCACGATGAAAAAACAACCGACAGCACAGTAGAATCATCATGTCATCAACCGCAAACGGCTAAGGTAACGATTTGAACCCCCTCCTAAAAGACTGAGCAAGCCGTGGAAAAACATTTAATTCGAGCGATGAGACATTGTTAGGTGATGTCGTCACCTCATGTTACGTCTTGGGATACAATTAATACCAATACGCTATTTTTGATCGTCGCCTAATTAAAAATCAATAAGACTCAACTATTGTTGCTATCTTTAATATCTTGATATTTTTTAGCTGCACCAGCTGGAGTACACATTTAATGAATTCTCAAAGCAAGCCTCCACAAAAAATAGCCTCTGAAAATATAGCTTCTCAAAACATGAGAGCTCAAAGTCAGGCTTCCCAAACTAAAGCCTTTGCAATGGCCAAGGATATGCTGGTAAACGCTATTTTGGCGATTAACAACCCCGCGCAAATCTATGCGCTTTCGTTTTATCTTGATAATCACGATGATGATCCCCGTTTGCCTATCTTAATGTTTGGCTATAATACGTTAGCCAAATATGAGGCGACGATTTCCGCCGGCTCAAACAGAGCTGAAGCTAAGTGGAATTTTGCATTTTGGTTGCAAAATGAATTGTGTGTGGTGGCAGAGCCACACAGCGAAAGTGCCGAAGCCTTTAAGGCTTGGCGCATCGAACTGGGATTAGACTACAGCGACCAACAAAAAGAAGTTAACTTCGACCGATGCATGCGGATAGGTGACGGGATTTTTCAGAACTTTACAAAAATGATGACCGTGATTGCTAAAGAATTACATGACAGTGGTTTAATCGAGCAAAAATTTGGTCGGACTATTCCAATCATTGTCCACCAACTTGAATATTATGAGGAAATAGTCACGCAAACAGCGGCTGCGAATCCTGCTGGCATCACTGATGAATTTGCAGCGTGGGTGGCCGATTATTAAACCTAACGTTGCTAAAAAATCCACATCGGTGTGGCAATATTGAGAGACCATATCAATGAAGCTATTGAGCTATATTTTTATTATTTTACTTTGTGTCTCGTGCTCTGAGTTTGAACAGGCCAAGATCAGGACATTTGAACGGTCAGATGGTCGCTTAAATTTAGCCAATGAACTCAATGGTGATTGGGATAAAGTCTGTTTTATTACGCCGTATATGGATAACGAGACGGCAAAAAACATAATTGGCTTTTATTTTGATGTTGAAGCCGTCAGTGGCATCACTGATTTAGACAGTATTACCTTGTTGGTGACCATAAAACAGAATCAACTGATTGAATATGTTGAAATACCGCGTAATAACATCGATCTTTCGTCATTAGATGCTCATTGTTATTTACGTGAACAAGCTCAATTTAAGATCGTGTTAGATAATAAGGGTAGGGCTAGTATCGCGCTACTTAAAAGCGCTATTTCAAAACGCTAATCAATAAAGCACCAATTGGTGAAATGTTGTAATATCGACTGGGCGTCGGGCTTGAGATGTTAGCAGGAGTAATTATTTGATTCGTCAAAGAAACCATTTAATCACTCCCAGTAAGGTCGAGCTGTTCGCTATTTTCTACGGATTACTGCGGCACTGCGGCGTAAGCAACCACTTCACATAGCATTTCTTCTCGGGCAAGCCCAGCAACAATCATTGCGGCACGATTTGGGTACGGTGGCTCGAAATACTCGCCATATACTTTATTGAAAGCGGGCAGTTGCTCACGCGCTGTGACATAAATGAGTACTTGAGTTACGTCGTCCATGGTTAAGTCGGCTGCTTCAATGGTGTGTTTGAAGTTTTCCATCGTTTGACGCGCTTGTGCTTCAATGCCGCCATCAACCACTTTGCCTTCTTTATCAATAGGGATTTGAGCTGTCGACAAGGTACCGTTGGCAATGATTGCCCACTCTAAAGGGGCTTTTGATGCAAAAAGATCAGTTTTAACAGGTTGTTTCATGTTGGGGTCACTCTTAGAGTTGTGCGCTATGAGATAAAATTAATAGCGAAAAAATATTAAATAAAAGGAGCCAAACGGCTCCTTTTGAAACGTTGTTTACTTGTTTATAAACATTGCTTATAAGCCTTGATCGTCAGCCATTTTCTTAGCGATTCTCGGTGCCGTCCACAATGAGGGTAACAAGATTAACGATACTGGTACCGCTGTCACCACAATGAAGGACTGCAGCGCTGAAATACCGCCGGAACCAATCGAGATTAATATCGCGGCCACTAGGCCCATCATTACGCCCCAGAAAACTCGAACACCGCTGTTAGGATGATCTGTTCCCGTCATTACCATCGACACACAATAGGTCATTGAGTCACCCGTGGTTGCGACGAAAATAGTGGTTAAAATTAGGAACAATACCGAAATAACACCACCAAGAGGTAACTGCTCAGTAATAGCAAGTAAGGCTGCAGGTAAATTAAAACCGGTAAATGGCTTAGAGATTACGCCAGGCTCCGCTAGTTCATAAAACAAACCACTACCACCAACGATGGTAAACCAAAAACACGTAATAACAGGTGCAACAATAGAGATGGTTAAGATCATTTGACGGATAGTTCGACCACGAGAAATACGCGCGACAAACATTGCCATTAACGGACCATAACCTAAGAACCAACCCCAGAAGAACACTGTCCACCAATCTAACCAACCCGGGCTAGCGCGGAAGGTTGCCATCGGAATAAATTCGTTAAGATAAATACCAAATGAATGAATGTAAGCGTCAATAATAAATGCAGTAGGGCCAAATATTAGAATGAACGCCATTAATGCAGTGGCTAGCACAATATTAAAGCTACTAAGGATCTGAATACCGCGAGTTACACCGCTAACGGCTGACAAGGTATAAATTACAATCAAACCAATTAGAATGGTTACTTGCGTGGTGTAGGTATTTGGAATGTCGAACAGCTTCTCTAATCCAAAACTTACCTGCAAACCAAGGAAGCCAATTGGGCCAACGGTACCGGCAACAACAGCAATTACACAAACCGAATCAACGATTGCGCCAAAAGGACCTTTCATCACTTTGTCGCCAAAGACCGGATAAAGCAAAGTACGAGGTTTAAGCGGCAAGCCTTTTTCATAATGCAGGTGCATTAGTACGATGCCGGTCAAGCTGCCTAATATTGCCCAAGCAAGAAAGCCCCAGTGCATAAAGCTTTGTGCCAGCGCATTATAAGCTGCGTCAGCCGTGCCTGTTTCACCACCAAATAAAGGCGGTGGTGAAGTAAAATGTGCCATTGGCTCAGCCGCGGCCCAAAAGACCCCGCCACCCGCTAATAGCGTACACATAATGATTGAGATCCATTTAAAGGTTGTCATTTCCGGTGTTTTAATACCACCTAACACGACTGAACCAGTACGTCCCATCGTTAAAAATAGCCCAATAACAAATGTTAGCAGCAACAAAACTTGCCAGTAGGCACCAAACAACTTGGTGGATGTAGCAAAGGCGCTATTAACCCAGCCAGACATCATATCAATGTCATATAAGGCAAGTGCAGCAAACAGCAGAATCGAGCCACCACTGATTAAAAATACTGGCATATCGACTTCAGACAGCCATTGACCTGTTTTTTTTGCGGTGACCTCGTCGGGTGCGACCGGCGGATTTGTACTATTACTCATTATCGACTCCTATGATGGAACTCTTATAATTGATGGTATGTTATGACCTATCAGTAATGAAAGGGCCTAAGCCCTTCACTTAGCTGGTGGTCACTTGGGGTTTTAAGGCATCGTCTAAGAAATTGAGCCAATTTAACCCCATAACTTTTGCAACGTCTTGATCACTAAAGCCTCGTGCTTGCAGGCCTTTGGTAATATTTGGAAAATCTCGGCTGTCACGAAACCACGACAAAGGTCTCGGCCAGTCGGCGTTGGCTTTTGAGCCTTCGCCATAATCCATTTCTTTTGACCAGCGGCCATTACGCATCCATTCAAGGATTGATAACGGCTGGTCTTGGCACAGGTCAGTGCCTATGCCAATTTGATCTATGCCCATCAGCTCTGCCGTGTTGGCGACCATGTCGCAAAAGTCATTAAGACTACAATCTGGACCATTTTTAAGATGGAACGGATAAAGACTAAAGCCAAGCAGTCCACCAGACTCACCTAAGGCCTTAAGCACAGTGTCAGACTTATTACGTTTGGCCTGATGAAAGCTGTTTGGGTTAGCATGGGAAATCACAATAGGACGCTGCGATATTTCAATCGCTTCAAGCGTGCTACGCTCGGCGCTATGACTCATGTCAATCACCATGCCAATTCGATTCATTTCTTTAATTACTTGGTGGCCAAAGCGAGTCACACCACTGTCGACCGCTTCATAACAACCGCTGGCCAACAGGCTTTGGTTGTTATAAGTCAGCTGCATAATCATTAAATTGAGTTCACGCATGATCTCAACCATGCCAATGTCGTCTTCAACGGGCGAACAGTTTTGGGCGCCAAACATAATGCCGACTTTACCTAGCGTTTTAGCCAGACGAATATCTTCGGCACTTTTTACTGGCATGATCAAATCGCCATGTAACTCAAATTGACGATTCCAGTCGCTTATCCGTAACAAGGTTTCACGGATCTGTTCGTGGTAAACAATAGTGACGTGAACCATAGTGACTCCACCAGCTTGCAGCTGTTCGAAGATTTTACGATTCCAGTTAGAATATTGCAGACCGTCAATAACAATAAGGTCTTTATGCAGCTGATTATTCATGGTTATCTCCCGTTACGCGCGGATATAAGTCGTTTTAACTATGGTGTA
>Ga0209395_1003306_pt1 | contig 20093 bp, 18 predicted proteins | sample GOMGulsemesocosm_3_FD_184635 | JGI IMG/M metagenome (GOLD analysis project Ga0209395, IMG submission 184635) | Methane-oxidizing microbial communities from mesocosms in the Gulf of Mexico - GOM9D Gulf of Mexico (SPAdes) (version 2) | ecosystem: Environmental > Aquatic > Marine > Cold seeps... | reverse complement strand
TCAAATAAACTTTGAAAATAAGCTCGCTGAACAATACGTCGAGGGTAACTTTTCTTTAGTTCAAACATTGATCTTAGAAGATGAAGGCAGATTAATTGGCAGCGTTCATTTACCCGAAAGTTTACGCCAAGCAATGTCATTAGCCCCAGTAGTAGTAATAGAAGAAAGTTTAGACTATCGACTAGAGCAGATATATCAAGAATACATTATAAAAATGACTGCCCAATATGAAGCGAGTTACGGAATAGAACAAGGTTTTATAGGCTTTAGCAAATATTTAGAACATGGATTATTTAAAGTGCGAAAACGCCTTGGTACGGAACGCTATGCTCAGTTAAAAAAAATACAAAGTGATGCTTTAGCCCAGCAACAAAATGGTCAACTCCACCATCATCTAGATTGGTTAAAACCGTTACTCGGCGAATATTATGATCCTATGTATCAATATCAATTAGACCAGAAGTCAAAAAGAATTATCTTTCGTGGGAATAATGCAGAGTGTTTAGCTTTTATTCAAGAATAGTAAATAATTTACTGGCATCTGTGTTCGCATGTAATAACTAGTAAATTCAGCTGTATACAGGTAACGCGTAACCTTTTTGTTTCACGTTTTGTAACAGTTTTATAATTAGGCTTTATAATTTCATCTTTGAAAATGGAGTTATAATTCAACTATGGAGTACATATGATAGATTTTAAGAACTCATCAGTTTTCAAATTGAAACCAATCGAGATAGATGATGTAAGAGAAGATTTTCATAAATTTTTAATCGAAGGTGAATCTATTTTTGCTGGTTTTAAAAGCATTCGTGACCAAGTGGTTTTTACCAATAAAAGAATTATTGCCGCCAATGTTCAAGGGATCACAGGTTCTAAAGTTGATTACACCTCATTGCCTTATAGTAAAATTCAAGCATTCTCAGTTGAGTCATCAGGAACATTAGATTTGGATTGCGAAATTGAAGTTTATGTCAGTGAATTGGGCATGGCTAAGTTTGAAATAAAGGGCTCTTTTGATCTCATACAATTTAATCAGTATATCAGTCAACATGTACTTGCTTAGAAATTTTATTAAGTAGGACAGTTTTAAGTGTTTTAGTGTTGCTCAAAAGAATTTTATTGTCAAAGTTCTACGGACTACCTGATGAAATGAGCAATTTTGTAAAAAATACAGTATCCTAAAACTAGAATTTTAAGTTGTGTAGAGGAAATACAAGTGGCTAAGCAAAATTACTCTTTCGAGAAACGTCAGAAAGAAATAGCTAAAAAGAAAAAGAAAGAAGAGAAACGCTTGAAAAAAGCAAGTGCAAGCGAGAATTCGGAACAGGACGTCCAAACTACGCAGGAAAGTGACGATAACCAGGAAGCTATCGACAACGCATAGCAGACTAGTTAATGATAGAAAAACAGTTTGATGTTTTTCTATCATATTTACCTCACCCTATATTTCTCCTTTATTGGCGGTTCTGAGTATTCAATCATGAAGATTTTATATTCCAATGAAAATATGTTTTTGGTTAACAATGTAAAAAATATCATTGAATCAAATGATATCAGCACATTTATAAAAAATGAGTTTGCTCAGGGTGCAATTGGAGAGGTTTCAGCTATAGATTCTTGGCCTGAACTTTGGGTTCATGACGATACAGATTTTGAACAAGCAGTGGAAGTTTTAGAAAACTCACAGAAAAATATTAAAGGTGAAGACTGGCCATGTAAAAAATGTTCGGAAACAAATGATCCTTCTTTCGAAATCTGTTGGAATTGCCAAAATGTTCACACTTAAATCGTAATAGACCAGAATTTTATCCTTGAATAGCTTTTTATTTAATGTATTTCTAAGACTAAATATTATTTACGTATTTTCATCACGCGAGCTTTATTTATTAGTTACTTAAATCATCTGTTTTTGTTCGCTATCTTCGTATAGAATCCGGCACGTAACTTTTCTTATATAATATTGAATCAGTAAATATACTCCCTATAACTTCTTATTCCTTTCTAAAATGACATAAAACTAATGACTAATATAACGATAGCAACTCACAACGGTAATTTTCATGCAGATGATGTTTTCAGTATCGCTGCACTTAAGCATATTTTCCCTTCATTTAACCTTATACGCACACGTAAGTTAGAGCTAATCGGCAAAGCCGATATTGTTATCGATGTGGGAGGTGAGTACGACGCTGATACTGGCCGTTTTGATCATCATCAACGCGGTGGTGCAGGGCAACGCGAAAATGGTATTCCTTATTCATCATTTGGCTTGGTTTGGCAGAAATATGGTTTAGAAATATGTCTGGGTAACCAAGAAGTTGCAAATTCTGTTGATGCGGGTTTAGTTTCAACGATCGATGCTATTGATTGTGGTCATGTTGAAGGAATATATAAAGGTATTAGCCTAAGCCAAACTATTTCAATGTTTAACCCTACATGGCAAGAAGAAAGTAACTTTGATGATTGTTTTGATGAAGCCGTTAATTTTGCATCACGTTTATTAACCCGATTTATCGCTTCTGCTAGCGGAGGCATTAATGCCAAAGATATTGTGGCTAAAGCAATCGAAAATGCTGAAGACCCAAGATTAGTCGTCTTAGAAAAATATACTCCGTGGAAAAAGACGGTTCATGCCTTATCTTCAGAAGCTTTGTATATGATTTATCCCTCTCAATCTGACCAATGGATAATTCAAACAGTACCTATTGAACCCGGTTCATTCGAAGACAGAAAGCCATTACCTAAAGCGTGGGCTGGTTTATCTGATGATGTGTTCAAAGAAGCAATAGGTATTGCAGATGCAAAGTTTTGCCATAACGGTTTATTTATTGCGGGTGCAGAGTCTTTTGAAAGTATAATGAAGATGGCATCCATTGCCCTACAAGAAGAGTAAAACACTTCATTATTGGGGGATGTTTAATCAATCAAAGTTACACTTCAATCTAGGTGTGCTTTGATTTTTTTCATCAATTGTATCGTTATAGTTTAATCGAGAATATATTGAGCCAGAGAATTATTGCAGTCGTAAATTACAACTCAAACTGGGTAACTGCATTTGAAAATGAAAAAATGTTGTTAACGAAAGCTTTGGGTAACAATGTAGTAATGATTGAACATGTAGGTAGCACAGCTGTTAAAGGATTATCTGCTAAACCAGTTATAGATATATTAATCGAAGTCACCAGTATTATTGACTTAGCTATCTCAAGCAATAAAATACGAGCGCTTGGGTATATTGTAAAAGGTGAAAATGGTATCCCGGGTAGGCGTTATTTTCAAAAAGGTGGAAATCAACGTAGTCACCACGTTCATGCATTTCAAACAGGTGACTTAAATTTAATCCGTCATCGGGCTTTCAAGGATTATTTGATCACCCACCCAACGATTGCAAATGAATATAGTGAAATTAAAAAATCTGCGATGCTTAATAGTAATAATGATATTAATACTTATATGGAACTTAAGAATAAGTTTATTCAAAAATATGAAAAATTAGCCGTTGCTTGGTTTAATTCATAGTTGCCATCAACGAACTTAAGAACAATATACGCACTAAAAATTAGTTCGAATAATATCACTTGTACTGCTGGTTAGTTTAGATGTCGCTAATTTATCACCTGCAACTGAAAAACGTCTTATTTGTGACGAACCTGTTCTAATTTTTTCAATGCCTAATCGCTCACTGTATTTTAATATTGTCGCCTTTTCTTGGCCGGCCAGACAATAAATAACTTTCCCTTTTAATTGCACGCTTAACGACATTCTTGAAATTGGATACGCACAACGAAGCTCTGCTGAAACTAGCCTATGATCTAGATAAATAGCCATGGACTGATCTATAAATAATCGTCCCTTCGGACTAGCTACAGCAAATGCCCAGTGCGGCTCAAGAGACTTATTAACATTGCTTTTTACATTCTGCTGATATAACTGCCATCGACCTTCTTTATAAAGACTATAGCCAATTTCATCGTTCGCTAACCAACCCGCAGCATAGGTGGGCAATGCTGGATTTATCATGGTTACAACAGACAGTGATTGGCTATCAAAAACGATAATGCCACTGTCTGTGTTAGCTAAAACATAGCGATTATCAAAAGACCATTGTAAACTATAAAAGGTTCTTCCTTTGTCAGGTGGATCTATTGAACGGAGTTTATTGCTTTGTAAATTAACTAGCCAAATTTTGCTATAGCCCGTTCGTTTAGAAATAAAGGCGAGTTCAGATCCATCTCGACTCAATTGTGGTAAATAATCCATTACCGAAGAATTATAACTTTGGTCAATAGAATTATTAATTTCGATATCCCGATTATTCATAAACGAAGTAAACAAATAGTCTTTGCCATTATCTATGGTTCTTACTTGACTGATCCTATTGCTGTCAGCAACTAAGGTCTGCGCTTTGCGCTGATCAAAATAACTTATCATAAGCCGATAAGACGGATGTTGTGCTGGATGAACCATTCCGTCCGCTTGGTGATTCCAAACGGCAGAGGTTATAGCATAATCAAAAGGTATTAATGTCGTGAAAGTATTATTGTCGATATCTAACTCGTACACGGTTGTTTTTCCGGGTTTCTGATCACTTAGCAATAACAACCTTCCACTTTTTTCATGGCGCTGAATAAGATGATTTCCTTTACCTAATGCAACCGGTTGAGATAAACGCCTTTTATTGTTTTGTTTAAGGTCTAATTCGTAAGCATAATAAGGTGTTAAAGGGGTTTTACTTTCAACAAAGTACAATTTTTGTTGTACTTGGTCATAGGAAAAGCTTGTAAAACTGTCACCGGTACACTCATAAATCACTTCAGGTTTATTCGCGACCCCATCAATAAAAGTAACACGATGGAACTGACATACACCTCTGCCGTGGAATAAATAAATAATTTCTTTATCATCTGCCGACCAGTGCGCATTATACGCATCGCCACCATCCATACTTATCTTATAAGGATTTTGCTCAATAGGGTCGACAACATATATAGCGACTTCTTTATCTTTACGGGTCGAATAAGCCAGCAAATTATTATTATGTGACATGCTAGCCCCAAACTGATTCTCAGCAAGTCTAATTATCGGGGATATTGAGGGTAATATTATCGGCTTTGCTACAACGTCTTCAGGATGAGTTGTTTGATAGAGAAAAATAACAGAAAGAAGTATCGCAAGTAAAAGTATAACTTCCCTTAAAGTGTTCAATGGCTTTTTAGGAGGAAATGTTTGATCTGCTTGTTCGTTGACGAATTCATTTTCATTATTCCCTAACACAGAGGGGATCGTTACTTGGCTTACTTGTGCAATAAAACGATATCCGATTTTAGGAACTGTTATTACGTAGGCTTTGATTTTTTCATCATCAAGTAATGCTTTACGAAGTTTTAAAATAACTCTGTTAATAGCACCATCTGTAACTATCTGACCATGCCAAACAAACTCTAACAACATGTCACGACTAATATCTTGTTGCGGGTGTCGACAAAAGTAACTCAACAAGGCCGAAGTCTTCGGTTCTAGTAGAATAGTTTGATTAACACTTGATAAAGTATTTGTATTTTCATTAAACTCAAAATCACCAAATTTCCAATGCATTCAGATGTTTACCACATAATAGATAGCAGACCAACGATAATGGTCATAAATAGTCATAAAAAATCATCTGCACAGCACGAATAATTATCAGTGAATTGCGAATATGAGTTTTCATTCTTCACTTAGAGAAACTACCGATGAGAATTTACTTTCGGCAACTTTTAAAGTTAGCCCTCTTTTTACCATTTTTCACTGTTGCCCAACAAGCTAATGTACAACAAAAAGTTTTAATAATTATTTCTTCACATCACTATGGATATTACTTACCCGAGGTTATTACACCTTATCGTTTACTTAAACAAGCGAATATAAAAATTGATATTGCTAGTCCTTATGGCGGAGCAGGTCGTGGTTCTGGTGTAAAGTCTCTAAGTAATATTGATAAACATTATAGCCCACAACTTAAAAAACAATTGGCCAATCCTCTTGCACTTGCTGATGTAGATACAGAAAATTATGATGCTGTTTATATTGCTGGAGGAGCGGGCCCTATGTTGGACCTTTATGGTCATCCGCAAATTCAGCGAATTGTTAGTACGATGTATATTAACAATAAGATTGTTTCTGCAGATTGTCATGGGCCTGCTGCTTTAGCTGCAGTAACCCTACCCAATGGAGAGTTTATGATAAAAGGAAAACGTATAACCGCTAAATCTAATGAGGAAGAAGGTCTATGGGCCAAAAATAACTATCCCTTTTTATTAGAAGATCGACTGAAAGAAAATATGGCTATATTCAGTTCGGGTAAACCTAATAAAGCATGGGTGGTACAAGATGGTAATTTATTAACCGGTCAAAACCCAAAATCTGCAGAGCCTTTGACTAAGCAACTTATTGCTATGTTACAGGACATGAAAACAACCAAGCTTAATTAATTTACCTAATTTAAAACTCAAGGAAAACATAATGAAAAATATTTATTTACTGATAATTGGTTGCTTGTTCTTGACTCATAATGCTTTGGCTAATGAGAGAAGTAATATCGTCACAACAATAGAAAACTTCTATATTGGTGATAAAACAGGATCTAAGGCTCATAAAATCAAATCGCTTCATCCAAAAGGCGCCTATCGTTACGTCAATAAAAAAGGCAAATTTAGTCAGCATACTTTTGTGATAAATGAAGGTGGTGCAGATACCTCTTATGATCATGAATTATTGAGTATTGAGATTTTTGGACAAGTAGCACTAGCCAAGCTTCGCCTAGAAAATAAAAAAACAGCTAAAGCTGAGTACAAAATAATGCTACTCAATCGCATAAATGATGAATGGCTAATTACCACGATATCTTGGGGCTTTGAAATAATCCAATAATCACAATTTAACCATATATACGATAAAGAGAAATTACCATGAATAAAATGAGTACTAAAATTTTACTGCCAATCATCGCTCTATTTTTCGTTAGCACTTCAACATTTGCAAATGATGTTGCAGCAATCACCAACGTTATACAGAAATACTTTGATGGCACATCAAAGGGACAACCGGAATTAGTAAAACAGGCATTCACCAATAGCTTAGAGCTGCAATATGTTGGAAAAAAAGGTGAATTGAAACGATGGTTAGGGACTGAATACATAGCAAAGATTAAACTAGGTAAACTAAATAACAGAATTGGAAAAATTATCTCTATCGATATTACTGATAACGCTGCTGTCGTTAAAGCGACAGTAACAACAGATAAAACCTTGTTTACTGATTATTTATTATTATTAAAACTAGAGTCAGGCTGGAAAGTTACAAATAAAACATTTACAAGTAAAAAACGTTAACACTCTTTAGTAAGTTCAAAAATAAAATTCGTGTCGTAACAGAACAGGTCGTATCACGAATTACCTCAAACGAATATCAAGCTCTATAAACAGAGCTTGATATTTCCTTATTCCCCAAACACTTTAAAAGTAAGATGGTTGTATTTATTAGGTATTCTTCTAAACTATGATAAGTAGACGCTTTTATTCAGCTAAATTTAATAAAACATTGACAAACACGATGAATCTTTCATATTAACTTATCAACTAATAAAAAATAAACGCTGTGAAACTATTTTATATATTAATACTTAAATTATCATTACTGTTTCTTTGTTGTTTTAGTCCAAATACTGAGGCTAAAGATATTGTTATTGGTGCTACTTTAAACTTAAGTGGCGTAAATTCTCAGTATAGTATTGATTATAAAAATGCTATCGACGCTTACATTGAGTCCTTTAACAAGTTAGATAAATTAAAAACATTTCAATTAAAGTTATTAGTGCTCGACGACCAAGGAACCGTAAGCAGAGCGAGAGATAACATTGAACGATTGATCACCAGAAAACAAGTGATTGCGATAGTAAATCCGTATCAAGGAATAATCGGTGAAGAAATTATTAAAGTTGCCGTAAACTTAGATACACTTGTTTTATCTTCAACGTTTGCTCGCAAAGATTCTATAATTTCTAAAGCCGAGAAACGTTATTCATATTATTTTTCTACGTTAAACATGTACTCACATAAAGTGGTAACACAATTATTTGATCAGTTAGCTATTTCAAGTGAAAAATTATTTTACTTTTCCGAGAAAAGAATAGTAGAACGGATTATAAATACAAATGTTCAAACCGAAGTATTCATTGATAAACCCCTTATCGATTTACCTCTAAGTACAACGATAATCATCAATAATCATTATGTTGATGCAGCGTTATTTATTAATAATGCTTATAAATATAGACCCGACTTTAACTTTGTTGTTTTACCGAATGTTGGAGCCGAGATTTTAATTTCCTTACTCAACAAAAATGTCGTTGAAAACATTCATTTCATCGTAGATATTCCTGTGCATCTTCAACTTCCTTTACAGAAAGAGTCAAGTTTACTTTTTTCTAGTGAAAAAAGGGAAATCTTACTTAATAGCCAGTCTTTAAAAGGGGTTATCGCAGCAAAAATAATTAGCGAATCGGTGTTTAATGTTGTTAACGCTTTAAAAGCAGATTCTTTTGTCGATGTAGTCACCTTACCTTTTCAAGTGCTTGAAAGAATGGTTGGTTGGGTAAAACATTCAACAAGCGACTTAGATAGAGAATTAATTATTGATGAAATACGAAATTTAGAATCTTTCGAAGTCGGGCTTGAAGAAACCATTAACTATCAAAAAAATGGTTTAGGATTTAGTCGTTTATGGTTATTAGAAATAAGTCAGGGGCAGTTAGTCCTAAGAGGCAATAAATGAAAAAGCAATTAGGACAACTTCTTGCAGGTAATCATAAATTAAGACGCCCTGTTTTTATAGGTTTAGCTTCTGCTTTTGCTCTACTATGGTTGGTTGTAACCTTAACATTTCAAGTATGGTCGGGTTTCGAACGTTCTGAATCTTTATTTAAGTTAGCTGAAAAAATAGATGACCAACTATACAATAAGAAGGAAGATACCGGATATCAAATGTTACAATTTTCGGAAGCTTTCATCGAAGAAAAACAATTTGGCTATTTACTTAATACCAAACGAATGAGACAAGCTTCAATTGATATTCTTAACTATAAACAATCTATTTCTACTCGCTTATCAATTAACAGAATTACACTTTTTTCACCATCGTCTAAAATATTGTTTTCTACAAAAGACAAGTTCCAGGAGTTAGAGTTAAGTAATCAATTATCGATAGCTGTTAAATCAAATACAGCAGAGCAGGGTATTTCAGTATCGTCTGACGGTGAAATTACGTTGAACGCGGTACTTCCAATTAAGTATAAAAATAAAGTCGTTGGCTTTATACAACTGACAAAACTTTTATCAAGCATTACCAATACTCTGGCAGATAATAACAAAGTTGATATACATCTAATTACTCACAAAAGCGTTGTTCAACAAGTTGATTACGACCACAGATTAAAAGAATTAGAGGAGGAAAGTCATTGGGAGTTACTTGACTCTTTTATCCTCACATCACCGACAATGAGTCAGTTTGATACTCAGGAATTGCCCTCAATATTAAATGACAAAGCTGAAGACTCAAGTCAAAAAGAAACATATTTACCAGAATATACTGGCTCTAATGATGTACCCAAGCAATTAGCGATATTACCTGTTCATTCTCTTGATAATAAAACGATAGTCTTAATGCTTGTTGTTGTTGATAATTCTTCAGCTTACTCAGCATATGAATTATCACTGTTAGTGAACAATATATCTTTTACAGTAATTGCTCTTATCGTGTTTATTTTGTTCTGGTTTTTCTTAGGAAATATCGAAAGAAATATTTACCGAGCTGAACAACAATTAATTAAAGCCAAAAATGCAGCAGAAAAAAGTAGAGATGACGCAGAAAATGCTAAAAATGAGGCTGAAGAAGCTAAAGCTGAAGCGGAGAAATCTAAGCACCAAGCAGAGCAAGCGAATAAAATCAAATCAGAATTTTTGGCCAAAATGAGTCATGAACTAAGAACACCACTTAATGCAATAATTGGCATTACTGAAATGATGCAAGAAGATGCACAAGAATTTGATGATGAAGACTATATTGAACCCCTAGGTCGCGTTGTAAGAGCAGGCAAACATTTACTGTCTTTGATTAATGATATTTTAGACTTATCTAAAATAGAAGCGGGTAAAATGGAACTTTACCCAGAAAGTTTTGAATTAACATTATTTATTAAAGACATTGAGCGAATAGTTGAACCTTTGGTGAATAAAAACGCTAATCAAATGGTAATTTCTATTGATAAAAAAATTAAAAATATGTATGCCGATAGTACCAGAGTCAAACAAATACTATTAAACCTGCTGAGTAATGCCTGTAAATTCACTGATAAAGGTAAAATATGTTTATTGGTATCGCCTGCATTAATTGCAAAGAAATCCGCTATATCTTTTAGTATTATCGATGAAGGCATCGGTATGAATGAAGAACAATTAGCGATGTTATTTCAAGATTTTCAACAAGTTGATTCTTCTTCTACACGAAAATATGAAGGAACAGGTTTAGGTTTGTCTATTAGTCTAAAATTTGCTGAACTGATGGGGGGAAATATTACCGTGTCAAGTGAGTCTAATAAAGGTTCAATTTTCACCGTAACTCTACCATTAGGTACCTCATTAAATGAAGTTGAAGCCCCAGTAATAGAGACATTACCTCCTGTTTCGTTCGATCAAATTAAAAAACCCTATATTCTTGTTGTTGAAGATGATGACAACATGATTGAAATGCTTAGGCATTACTTCGGTAAACAAGGCGTTCAGATTGATGTCGCACTTAACGGAACTGATGCCTTATCAAAGGCTAGAATAAAGAAGCCTAATTTAATAACGCTTGATATTAATATGCCAGGTTTGAATGGTTGGGATACCTTGACTATCATTAAATCGGATGCCGAGTTATCTGATATACCTGTTGTAGTTATTACGAGTGAAGAAGAAAGAAAAAAAGGACTTGATCTTGGTGCAGATGAATACCTGATTAAGCCTATAAATAAAGATGACATTGAGGCCATATTTTCAAGGTTTGTAAAATAAGCGGAGGGATGATGAAAATACTATATGTAGAAGACAATGAAGATAATATTTATATGTTATCTCGCCGCTTGAAACGCAAAGGTTTTGACGTGCTTATTGCTGAGAATGGGAAATTGGGTGTTGAATTGTGTCTTAAAGAAATCCCAGACCTTATTTTAATGGATTTAAGCTTACCCGTTATGGATGGTTGGGAGGCTATAGAAGTCATTAAAAATGAGCCCTCCATCAAGCATATCCCTATTATTGCTCTTTCTGCTCACGCTATGGATCAGCATAAACAGCAAGCGCTTGATGCAGGAGCCAATGATTTTGATAGTAAGCCTGTAGATTTACCACGGCTAATGGCCAAAATCACCTACTTTATAGGAGAAATAAAATGAACGAAGATGCTTCAATTCTTGTTGTCGATGACAATGAAGACAATCGTTACACTTTAAAACGTCGACTTAAACGGATGGGATTGAAAAAAGTAGTCGAAGCAGAAAACGGTCTAGAAGCTCTAGATCAAGTCGAATTACATGACTTTGATATGATTTTACTTGATATCATGATGCCAATTATGGATGGCTATGAGGTTTTAAAACGACTGAGGTCTGAAAAACGTTTTTTAAATATCCCTATCATTATGATATCGGCACTTAGTGATGTAGAAGATGTCGTTAAAGCAATCGACTTGGGTGCAGATGACTATTTACTCAAGCCTTTTAACCCTGTTTTACTCAGAGCCAAAGTTGAAGCATCCCTTGTTAAAAAACGCTTATTTGAAATAGAAAAAAACTTTTATCGTGATTATGATGAACGTACTCAATTAGCTAAACCAGATTTATTTGTCGGCTCAATTGATGGTGAAATGAGAAATAATCCAGATACAACCTTCGCTGTATATTATTTCAAATTTACGACTTATCATCAGTTATCTCAAAGTACGGGTCATGAAGATGCTGAAAAATATATTAAGCATTGTTCAGTTATCCTCAAGAAAACTTTTGTCGGGGAAAATTACTCTTTTGGTCGGCTTGCTGATGACGCAATTGCCATTTTCTCAATAGCCAAAGAATGCCACTTTTTAACTGATCAAATTAATTTTGAGCAGCAAGTGTTAAAGCTTCTCGATGAACCAGAATCTAATAATGATAAAACGCTACGAGGTACCAGCCAAATAAACTTAGGTATCTGTTTAACGACGCCCAAATTACATAATGGCAAACAATTAATTGCAAATTCAGCTTTCGCTTGTGAAACCGCGATTAATAACACTAAAAAAGTGGCATATTACGATCAAGATACCCATGAAAAAACATTGGCAAAATTTAAACTTGAGCCAAAACTAAAACAGGCATTATTTGATAAAAAATTGGTGATGTATTATCAACCTATTGTTTTAGGAGCCACGGGTGAAATTAAAACATTCGAAGCGTTAATACGTTGGCCAACAGAGACAGGAATGATCTCACCGGGTGAGTTTATACCTTTGGCTGAAGAGACAGGTCTTATTTTAGACTTGGACGATTATGTTATGACATCGGTATGTGAACAAATCGGACTGTGGAGAAAACAGCGTCCCAATATTAAGTTTAGCGTTGGCATAAATATATCTGCAAGACACTGGGCAGATAGTCAATTATCAGAAAAAGTGTTAAAGCTCTTAGCGCTAAATGATCTTCCTGGAAGTTTTTTAAAATTAGAAATGACTGAAAGTGCATTAGTTGGTGATATTAAAAGTGTTCGCAGTAATTTTGAAGTGCTGCAAAGCAACGGTGTCCAAATTGCGCTAGATGATTTTGGGACCGGGTATGCTTCATTAAGTTATCTACTTGATTTTCCATTTAATGTTCTAAAGATCGACCGTGTTTTCATTGTCGATATAGAAACAGATGAACAAAAACAAAAGTTACTTCCCGCAATTTTACAAATTTCAAAGTCTTTGAATATGGAAAGCATTATTGAAGGTGTTGAAACCAAAGAGCAAGTCGATATTGTGAATCAGTGTAATGGTGATTTGATTCAAGGTTTTTATTTCTATAAACCAAGCCCTGTAGACGTTATTAATCAGTTAAGTATGTTCAAATAGGGTAAGAAGTACAGATATATCATTATTAGCCAGAGCAGCGCTATATAGACACAAAAAAGCCAGTTTGAAGTTACAAAACTTTAAACTGGCTTTTTTAATACTAAATTTGGTCGGAGTAGCAAGATTCGAACTTGCGACCTCACGTCCCCCAGACGCACGCGCTACCAAGCTGCGCTATACCCCGAAACTGTAAACTTTAAGAGGGCTAATATGTTTACTGCTTGTATAATAATGATTTCATAACTGATTGCAATATAAAGAATAACAAATTAACTCGTTAGTTTATTTATTGTTCACTTTGTTTGATTGTTGGCTAAATTGCTTAATGAAATTAACACCATCAATCATCAGAGGAAAATCTGAGTTTACCATTATAGGAGCAGCTAATTGTCGCGAGTAACTTTCAAAATTGCTATTCTGGTTAATAAACACCGATTTGTCTTTACTAAAGACCATAATGCCATCTTCCATAGTATTAGCGATAATTCGGTCTTTCTTTAACTCTAATAAATCTTTGCCATTACTGTAAGTCTTTTCATCAATATCACAATTCAACCATCTATTCATCAACGTCGGTTGAATATCCATATGACTCGTTAAATGGCTAACCGTTTTACTCTCACTATTAGGCAAAATCAGCAGAGAAGGCTTTATAGACAAACTCGTCTTTTTAGATTCATTACCTAGTGATGTTATCCAAATAATGTCTTTAGTTTGCTTTGCTTTTTGCGCTAATAGTAGGGCATCTATAAACAATTCGAATTGATAACTATTACTATCAGCAAAATAGAATAAATGTAAGCCAGTAGGGATGTTATTGAGTTTATTAGCAAAGACTAACGTTGAAATGTTGCTAATTGTAGTCTGCTGATTAAATAAAATTTCGAAACCAAAACTTTGCTGTTCTATTTCTCCAACTTTATCGTTTTTACCGTTTATCAAGGTATATGAAGTTTCGAGTTTTTTCTTATTTAATAGCCTAAATAACAAGGGAGTAGCATTTTGTTCTATTAGTCCTTCTTGATAGATACTAGGAAGGCTATAAAAAAGATTAAACCAAGCACTTTTCGGTAACGCGTTATCGATATGGTGCTCTAACGTTAACTGGTTTTCAGTGTTTCTTTGCTTAAATTGCTTGATTTGTTTAAGCGTTAAAATATCGTCATTAACCACCATAAAAACTGATTGCTGTATTGTTGATTTAGTAGAACATTGCTCAGTTAATATTGGGTATTGAGGAATTGCGTCTGTAAAAGCAAGTGGACTGGTTGTCCTTTCAATATATGCTTCACGATCAAACATGCCGTATTTTGTTAATAATGTTTTAGCCGTCGATGGATACGACAAAGGTAAGACGGTGTCCTGTCTTAGAATATCATATTCTAGGTTAGCATCAGCCCAAATATGTAATATGTGACTGAAGAAGAAAGAGCTAACCAAACCTGCAACGACAAATTTTGCTATCACTACTTTTTGCAGATCACGTAAATGTTTCCAAGCATAATTACTGACCGTTAACTCAAACGCGAAAATGGCCAAGGTTAAAACAATACTAATAAACCAAAAAATACGGCTGTTATCTTGTATATGGGTTGAAATTAGATCTACAATTTGAGCGCTAGAGGAAGCATTCAAATGGTATCCCAAGCTGTTATAGATATATGCATCTAATAGCAATACCAATAGTTGTATGGTAAATACTACAGATGCGGTTGCCCTAATAAACCGCGTGTTAGGATATATTAAGGTGATCGGGAATAATATTAAGACAAAAGTCAAAAAAGTTAGAAAACCCATGTGACTAAACCATGTTGACACTAAATAAAATTGACCCAGTAAAGTTTCAGGACCGCCTTCACTAAAAATATAAAAGGAAGATAATCCGATAGCGGCAATGATATTAAAAAATGTGAACCAATGGCTCCAACTGATCAGGTGTAATAGTCGTTTGCTATACGATTTTGAGTCAAATGTAACCATAGGTAATTATCATTCTCTTATTATTTTAGTTTATAAGTTTAATATTTTTCAAATAAAGGGGTAATTATTGGACCGATTTTTTCAAAGCGTTCGTAAAATTGGTTACAATTGCAGCTCTTTTTCCCTCAGGAATATTTTTATTAATAATTTCTGTTAAGGTATTTCCTAAGCACATTAGCGCTAGGTCAGGGGTTGCAGACTCATTAACTAAAACATCATGTAAATCTTGGATAATTTTTTCTACACGTTCATTCGAATACTTGGATACAATAGGCATCTTAAAATACTTAATAGGTTACTTGATAGATAAGTACAAGTTTATCAAATGCCTGAACAATATAAAACTGGCCTTTAACTATGAGTTTAATTATTTCAAATATTGCCCTACATTTTTTAACTAAAAAAGAAGAAACCGGTGAAGTTTTGCTGCGTTTAGGGCCAGAATCTATCGAAATCAGTAATAAGATTGAAAATTTTGTTGATGCACTGCATAAAATATATAACGCCAAAGCGAGTAAAGCTTACGGACATTTTACCACTATGCCTGCAGCAGGAGATTCTGCTCGTTTTGTTGATATTATGGAAAGCTATTTAGGTGAAGCACAATCTTTTTATGCCTTTAGTAGCCAAGCCGCAAATTTATTAAAAAATGAGTTAGAAAAGTATAATTTGGCAGAAACTGGCTATCTGGTTGTTTGTCACTATGAACATATGGGGGGGCGCTACTTACTCGCTACTATTATCCCTGTATCGGAACATTACTCCGTTGATGGTGAATTGAACATTTCTGCGGATAAGCATCTTGATACTGCACGTATGCAGTTGGCTGCTCGCATTGATTTATTTGATTATAAAGAAAATGAACAAGGCAATAAGTATGTATCCTTTATAAAAGGTCGAGCTGGACGTGTTGTTTCTGATTTTTTTCTAGACTTTTTAGGTTGTGAAGAAGGTTTGAATTCTAAAGAACAAACACAAACCTTAGTGCAAGCTGTTGAAGATTATGTTGCTGTTAATCAACTCGATGCTTCAGAGAAACAAGCGACTCGCAAAGACTTACTCAATTACTGTAAAGAACAAAAAAGTGCTGCGCAAGATGTATCAATTCAAGAAATAGGTCAAGTGATCAAGCAAGAAGGCGCAACTCAAGATTTTCATAAGTTTTGCCAAGAACAATCATATCCGCTTGAAGAGTCATTCCCGCACGATCAAACAGTCGTTAATAAAGTGACTAAATATGCAGGTTACGGTAATGGCATTAGCTTAAGCTTTGAACGTAGTCATTTTGGTGAAGATGTTGTTTACAATGCAGCAAATGAAAGTATTACCATTTATAAAGTGCCACCAAATTTAAAAGATCAATTATTAGCGTTATTACAAACGGCTGATAAACATGATCAAGAAACTCAGCAATCTGAAAATACAGAATTTTAAAATTACCAGACAAATAGATAGGTATACAATGACAACATTAACCATTACTCGCCCAGACGATTGGCATGTACATTTACGTGACGGCGAAGCATTAACAACAACTGTTCCTGATACCAGCCGTTATTTCGGACGCGCTATTGTTATGCCAAACTTAGTTCCACCGGTAACAAATGCTGAATTAGCGACGCAATATCATCAACGAATTCTTGCAGCAAGTACTAATGACTCAAGTAAAAGTAAACAATTCGAACCATTGATGGTGTTGTACTTAACAGATCAAACAACGCCTAAAGAAATAAAAGACGCTAAAGCAACAGGAATTGTTTTTGCTGCTAAATTGTATCCTGCTGGTGCTACAACTAATTCATCATCAGGTGTTACTAATGTTGATAACATTGCCGATGTTTTAGCAGCAATGCAAGAAGTTGGTATGCCGTTACTGATTCATGGTGAAGTAACAGATCATGACATCGATATTTTTGATCGTGAAGCCGTATTTATAGATACAATTTTGAAACCATTAGTGGCTAAATATTCAGATTTGAAAATTGTTTTGGAACATATAACCACCAAAAACGCAGTTGATTTTGTACAACAAGCTGGTGACAACGTTGCCGCTACAATAACAGTACACCACTTGTTGTTTAATCGTAATCATATGTTAGTAGGGGGCATGCGTCCTCACTATTTCTGTTTACCCATTTTAAAACGTAATATTCATCAACAAGCATTAATTGAAGCAGCTACAAATGGTAGTGCTAAATTTTTCTTAGGCACAGATTCAGCTCCACATCCGCAGCATGCAAAAGAATCTGATTGTGGTTGTGCAGGTTGCTACACATCACATGCAGCAATTGAACTTTATGCAGAAGCATTTGAAGCCGCTGGTGCTTTAGATAAATTAGAAGGTTTTGCTAGCCTACATGGCCCTGCATTTTATAATTTACCTATAAATGACGATAAAATAACGTTAGTAAAAGCCCAATGGCAAGTACCTGCAACTTTATCGTTTGGTAAAGATGTTGTTGTACCAATTCGTGCTAACGATACCATTGCTTGGCAAGTAAAAGATTAAATTTAATATAGAGTAGTAGAGAGTAATAATGCAATTATTTGTAAATGATTTAACTGTCATTGATTTTTCATACTGTTGCCAACAACGAGGTATTGTTGGTGAAAGTTGGATCGTGGATGTACTTCTTGATGGTGCTTTAAATGAAATGAGCATGGTGCTTGATTTTGCCGTCGTTAAAAAGCAAATCAAAGCTATTATAGATGACGCCGTTGATCATAAATTATTATTGCCGATGAAAAACGAATGTATAACCGTTAATGATTCAGCACATAATAATTGCCATGAATATGTAGATTTAATTAGCGAACGTGCAAGTTACTTTTTACAATCGCCAAAATGTGCATTTGCAAAAATTGCATCTGATACGATTAACATTAAATCAGTGACAGATCATTTAACAGAAATCATTCTTGAACAATTACCTCAGAATGTTCAAGGATTAAAATTAACACTTCGTCCTGAAAACATCAGTGGCGATTTTTACCATTATACCCACGGGTTAAAGTTACATGACGGTAATTGTCAGCGTATAGCTCACGGTCATCGATCAACTATAAATATTTTACAAGCAGGTGAACGAGTACCTAAGTTAGAAAAAGAATGGTGCTTGCGTTGGAAAGATATATATATTGCTTCAGAAGCTGATCGTATGGCAAAAGATAAAATTGAGTTGTCTGATTTTGCTCAAAATAATTTGACTCCCGATCACCATTACTTTTCTTACACTGCACCACAAGGTCGATTTGATATCGCGGTAGACAACAAAGTATTAGATGTTGTTGATTGTGATTCAACCGTTGAGTTATTAGCCGATTTTATAGCGAGACAATTAGTGGCTAATAATAATAAAGGAATTACCGTAGTTGCTTTTGAAGGAGTTGGTAAGGGTGCAATAGCTAATGCTTAAGTTTAAGTTTAAGTTTAACAAAATTAAAATTGTTAGCTTTTGTATAAGCAGTGTTTTATTAACACAAAATGCCATTGCCGATATTAAGCTATCAGGAGAAATAAAGCAGGGCGCTTTAGTTATCGGTAAAACTGACATCAATAATATTGTTACTTTTGATAACAAAGTTTTACCTTTATCTAACCGAGGTGATTATGTGTTTGGTTTCAGCCGTGATGATGAAAAATCGCATCTATTACTCATCACTTATCCGAACGGTAAAACTGAACAAAAAACATTAACCCCAACAAAGCGTGAATATAAAATTCAACGTATTGAAGGTATTGCTAAAAAAATAATGAACCCAGATCCTAAGTCTACCGCTCGTGCAAAACAAGATGGTATCCATGTTAGGGCAGCTCGTAAAACGTTAAGTAATAAAATTTATTTTTCAGAAGGATTTATTGCTCCAATAAAAGGCATTATTACCGGTGTATATGGTAGTCAACGGGTCTTTAATGGAGTTCCTAAACGTCCTCATTTTGGTTTAGATTATGCAGGTAAAACAGGCGATCCTGTAAAAGCACCTGCAGCAGGGACCGTTGTAATGTTTGTACCCGACATGTTCTATTCAGGTGGCACTATGATAATTGATCACGGTCATGGTATTACTTCAAGTTTTCTTCATTTAAGTAAGTCTTATGTGCAAACGGGAGATGATGTTACCAAAGGCCAAGTAATAGCAGCGGTTGGCTCAAGTGGCCGAGCAACTGGACCACATTTAGATTGGCGTATTAATTGGTTTAATATGCGTTTAGACCCAGCCTTAGTCTTGAAAGCACTGCCTATTAATTAATATTCTATTTTCTTGAACGATTTAATCTGGATAGCATTTTAACAACATTTATATGACTCATATAATTTTATATTATTAGTTATAAATCACTCCCGTTACACTAGATCATTGCACTTTCCACAAAATATATATTAAAAATATATCAAAAATTTTTACCATTTCTTTACTTCGATTTGATGCCATCTATAATAAAGTTAATGATGGTGATTTGTATGAAAAATCACCATGCAATTAATACGCTAAAACATAGGGTCGATAGAGCCTCACATTCTAATAAGTATTAATTGTTGTTTTTGGGATTTAAAAGCTTTCATAAGTTGCGTTGGTTTAATTTCCAGGAGCTATTATGAAGTTAATAATTGTCATTTACATGAAGTTGTTGCTGCCTGTTACTTTATTTGTTTGTAGTTCGACATGGGCAGAACCTTTTGGAACTCAGCAAAATAATGCCACAGAAACCTTGTCTGTTTATCCACAGACAAGTTTTTCAGAACTTGTTGATGAATACCAAACTAATATAGAAGAAATAGAATCAACAAAAGGTGTCTATGGTGAGGATCTATCTCAACAATTGTTTTCTTTGGGTCTGGCTTATCAGCAAAAAGGAAAACATGGTAAAGCGATTAAAACATTAACTCGTTCTTTGCACCTAAAACGCATTAACAATGGACTTTACTCGACTTCTATACTCCCTATTCTTA
>Ga0209395_1003305_pt1 | contig 20093 bp, 13 predicted proteins | sample GOMGulsemesocosm_3_FD_184635 | JGI IMG/M metagenome (GOLD analysis project Ga0209395, IMG submission 184635) | Methane-oxidizing microbial communities from mesocosms in the Gulf of Mexico - GOM9D Gulf of Mexico (SPAdes) (version 2) | ecosystem: Environmental > Aquatic > Marine > Cold seeps... | reverse complement strand
TTCAATGTAAACGCTGCAAATTTACCTGGAAAGGCAAAGCAATTTGAAACAGCGTTAAGTGCTTTATTTGAACGCATGTTTTATTCTAGTCAATTTCAATGCTCGCCTAAATGTGCAGGTCTTTTTTTGGTAATGAAAAGCCAAGGAAGCCAAATTTTTGTTAACTCTTTATTAGAAAGTAATGCACTTTGTTGGTTACCTGCTGAATTTACTAATCATAAAACAATTAGTGACATTGAAAAACGTAAAAAAAAGTTAGTGTATGTGGCGGCTAGCACAGCTTTAAGTGTTTTATTATTCATAATTCATGATGTTAATAAAGATAATATTGAAAATATTTTTAAAGGATATCAGCAAGAATTATCAGGCTCTACTAAACAACAACAATTGGTAGATAATTTAACAAGTCGATATGATTTAGTGCAAAACTTGTCTGGGGTAAATCTTGCGCATTGGTTGCCTTCTAAAACTGATCCTCTTAATATACCAATTATTAGAAGCCAACTTATCAATGATATAAATGAAATTTTGATAGCTCCTATAGATCAAGGTTTTGATGAAAAATTAAAGAGTTTTGATAGTTCTGACTTAGATACCAAAATTGATTATTTGAATATTCTTATTAGACGGATTAATCTTCTTAAAGCAGCCAGTAAAGCATCGATTTTAGAAAATTTAAACAACTTACCTCAACCATATGATCAATCTTATATTGATACTATACCTGTAGAAAGTTTACAGGCAATAAATCAAATATATACAAAGAGTCTAGAATTAAAGCAACAATCCAGCAAAGATGGGTATCGTATTAATTGGCAAAAAGACATTAATATCTACGAATCAAAATTGTCTGCAATATTATTAGCATCTGATGGTGATATGCAGTGGTTGGTTGACTGGGTAAATCAAAACTCATCTATAAAAGACATAAAATTAAAAGACTATTGGCATGGAACCAAGAATACAGAAATTAAGCTTCAGGTAGATAGAGCTTATACCGTTTCAGGTAAATTAATAATAGATAGCTTTATCGAACAATTACGTCTAGCCCTCGGTTCTCAAAGTACTTTCCTACGTGAATACTTACCATTATTTAAACTTCAATACGAAAGAAACTATTTAAGTAGTTGGGGCGCTTTTTTAAAGGGATTTAATCTGGGACAAAGTAGTTTAAGTAACCGGGAACAGTGGTTAAATGTAATAAATGATCTAACAACGGGAAGAAATATATTTTTTAAATTACTGAATGATGCGGATTACCAATTGTCTGAATTCAAAAATATGGATGTCCGTCCCGATTGGTATGAATTTGTGGTGTATTACCAGGATATGCTCACTTTGGGTCAGGATAAAGTCCAAGGCAACAAAAAGAAAAATAAAGTATTAACTAAGCTTGCACTGAAGATGATAGGTGCAACTGGCGCCTTAGGAAAAGCAGTTGCAACCTCTGGAAAAAGTACGTTAAAAACCAAGAAAAAAATTGATAAAGCAAGTGGTTCTGGACCTGGTCCATCAGAGCGTGAAATCAATTTGCAAGAAGCGGCTAATAATTTAGATAATTACAAAAAAACTTTATCTGATATGGTTTTCAGTATTGAGCAAAGAGCAGAATCTTATAACAATATAAAAGGTTTGTTTGAATTTTATGAAAACCCTACAGGAGCAGGAACATTACTCGCGACATCGCAAACTAGTATCAAAAAATTACAAGGTTTAATTGGTAAGGCAGGTTCATCAACTGCATCTTTTTGGAATGTATATACTGGTTCGACGAATATATTAGAAAACTTTATGGTTCAAGAATCAGCATGTCATACTAATAAAGATTGGAAAGATGACTACTTATTTGAGTTAGATGGTGTCCCTCTTTATAAACTAGACACGTTTGCGTATGGAGAAGCAGGGGTCTTATGGACATTTGTTGAAGATAAATTAAAACCTTTTATTACTCCAAAAAAAGGGGGAGGGTATAGTTTTAAGAGAATAAGCGATAAGCACCTACCTCTATCTTCAGAACTGTTAAATTACTTAACGCGAGCGAAAGATTTGAGTAATAAACAAAAGTTTGAGTCTTTTGATTTAGATATTACTGCTAAACCCACCAATCTTAATAAAAATTCAATTCTTTATGTAGCTAAAACAGAATTAGCAATACAGTGTTCTGACGGTGAACAAGTATTAACCAATAATAATTATATTAATAGTAAAAAATTCAATTGGGATGCAAGCTGTGGCCCAGTTAATATACGTTTTACGATAGGTAACAAGGTCGTTGAAAAAAATTATCCCGGTGAAATGGGATTATTAAAATTTCTTAAAGATTTTAAAACAAGTAAGAAACGTTTTGAAATGGAAGAGTTTCCTCAACATTTTTATGTATTGAATCAATTTAACATTCGTTATTTAGACGTTAATTTTGAAATTGAAGGAGGCTTAAAGTTAATGCATTCCTTAGATCAAAAACCTCCTACCCCTCCAAGTAATATTGCAACGTGTTGGGAGAGTGTTTAAATGATTGAGCCTAATACTGAAATTTCTCTATTGCATAAAAGTAAGGGAAGTTTGTCATTTAAGACATTAGTAATGGCGCCATTCATTGGAGATAAGGTCTTTAATAGCTTGAAGTCACCAATAGAAATTAGATTAGACTCTTTTGATAAAGTGTTAAAAAAAGTTTCTCCAATTATAAATATCGAAATAGAAAATAGATCTTTGTGTGAATTAATTCATGTTGAGCAACAAACTTTAAGACTCGAATATGAAATAAATATACTTGCAGATTTTTTGCCTGCCAATATTGTTCAGCGTGAACCTAATTTAAATGATATCGCAAGGTTGATTGAGCAGATTCATCTTATGTTGCATCAAGACTCTTTTGTGTTTTCAGCGGAACAATTTGACTGTAGAGAACTGGAAGTTCCTCAATTGACACAAAAGCATATTAAAAGATTTGATTTAGAATTGTTAGTTTGTGAGCTGGAAGCTTTATTAAGTACAGTTATAAATGATGTATTGCATCAAAAGAATTGGCAGAAATTAGAATCAGCTTGGAGAGGGTTATTCTGGCTTTGTCATACAGCATCATTAAATGATACCTGCTGCATAGAATGTGTGTCAGTTGATAGAAATTTTCTAAATGATGATCTTATGTCTCATTCTGATGTTGAAGAATCAGATTTTTATCAAATGCTATATATAAATAGCTTTGGTCAGTACGGAGCCATTCCTTATGGTGCATTAATGATCGATGATTATTTCTCAGCTTGCTATCAAGATATCGCTTTACTTAAAAAAATAACAGAAGTTTGCGCTATAGCGCATATTCCTGTTGTAACAGGCATTAAACCTCAAATGTTTGATGTAGATAATTTTAACAATCTACAGGAAATATCGTCTTTATCTGAAATACACTCTGGATTAAGGTTTATAAAATGGCGTAGCTTTATAAACGAATCAGATGCTAGTTACTTGTCATTAGTGATGCCTCGGATCTTAATACGTGAAACTTACTCAAAGGGTGAGCATGATCTTCCTTGGTTTGAGGAAAGTATTGGTAATGACCATGAATTTTGCCTCTGGGGGAATGCTAGTTTTGCGTTCATGACAAATCTGATAAGAAGCTTTGCAAAACATGGTTTTTGTACTTTTATTTCTGGAGATGATGGTGGTGTTTTAAATTTTGTTAATTTCTCACATACTTCACTACCAGTTGAAGTTTCATTTTCAGAAGATAAAGAAGCGGAACTCATTAAATTAGGCTTCAACCCAATTTGTACCAGAGCGTATTTAGGTCGAGTTTTATTTCAATCAGCAAATTCAGTACGCTGGGGGTCACTATTTTTCAATCAAAAAATTCAATCCGTAAATTCAATTGCCAGTGCACAGCTACAATATTTGTTTATTGTCTTGAGAATTATTCATTGTTTAAAAATTATCTTTAGAGACAAAATTGGTGCATTTGAAAATGGGGAAGAATTATCAATTCATCTTAATCGATGGTTGAGGCAATTTGTTGCTGACGTTGAATCACCCGTAAAAAGTTTACGTGCTCAACGACCTCTAAGAGATGGAAGAATTATAGTGACTGATGGTGAAAATATTGGTTGGTATGACATTTCCATAGAAATAGTGCCACACTTAAAGTATTTGGGGGATTTTGTTTCATTTAAAACTTCAGTTCCTTTAGAGGCGGCAAGCTGATGGAGTTTTGTGGTTATATGACAATAGAAGCTTCTATTCAGGGCAATATCGAAGGGTCGTCTATACGTAAAGCACGTCAGAATGCGATAAGTTTATTATCCCTTAATCATGAGGTAAAGCTACCGTTTCAATCACATAGAAATATTGGTAATGGTGCAATAGTACATGAACCATTAGTAATCGTAAAAGAAGTAGATAAAAGTACGCCCAAACTATATCAAGCTTTACTTGAAAAAGAAGTTCTACCAAATGTAATTTTAGAATGGTTCCGTTTTACTGAACAAGGAGAAGAATTACTTTACTATAAAATATTATTAAATAATGCTTATATTATTTCTGTTTCCCCATGGACTCCTCCAGTAGACAAAAAGGAATTTGAGTATTTACGTTTCATGGAAAACATCGCGTTTGCTTATGAAAGTATCACTTGGAGTTGGGGACCTGATGGTGATATTGCTTATCAAACGAATTGGCGGGGAGATGAATGATATGTTGCGATTAACTGAAAGACTCAATTCAATTTCAAATACAGAGCATCAACATAATACTAACGATTTAATCGACGGTACTATGTCTCTATGTAATTTCATCCAAAAAATATTAAATACCAAAGTTGGTAGTGTTGCCATTGATCCCTTAATGGGAGTCCCTTCATTCGATGTCAGCCAAGGGTTGATAAACAAAGAAGATAAACAATCATTTTTGAATCATATTGAACAATTATTATTACAAATGGAAATCAGGGTTAATAAAATTGAGACTTTCTTGGAAGATACTTCTCAGATTACTGTAATAATGATGTTCAATATGAATATAGAGACGAAAAACCAAAATAGTATCAAACTCAGCGGAAAATTGCTTTCCGATAATACTTTTGAAGTGAATCCAATATGAACAACCTCGCAGAGCTATATCAAAAGGAATTAAAATTACTGAAAGAATCGGCACAAGTTTTTAGTGCAGAACATCCTGCAATGACAGAAAGTTTAATGAGAGAAAGCGCAGATCCCGATGTAGAAATGATTCTTCAAGGGGTTTCGTATTTAACCGCTCAATTTAAGCGTGAAATGGATTCACAATTTCCAGTTGCGCTACAAGCTCTATCACAGGTTTTAACTCCTTCATTAATGCAACCTATCCCAGCTGTCACCATACTAGGGATGCAGCCTAAAGCAAATTTAATAAAACCATTAAGTTTACAAAAAGGAAAATATTTTGATTCTGTACCAATAATACTTGATGGTAATGATCAAACTAGCCAATGTAGATTTACAAACGTATGGGATATAGAAATATTACCAGTGCAGCTCAAATCATTAAATGTAAAAAAAATTGAGAAAAATATTGATCATGAATCACATCGAATAATTGAATTGAATATCGATTTTGATTCTTCGAGAAATGATCTTGCAAATTATAAATTTAATAAAATTCGTTTTTATATTAACCAGTCGATGGCTGACGCAGCACTATGGCTATTAATGTTTTCTAGGCAACTAGTTGGTATTGAAATTTCTGATGAAAATGGAGTGCATAAACTAAAATCAGAAACTATTAATCTGAGCGGATTTAATCATCAAACGAGTATTTTTAATAATGAAGGAACATCCTATTTACATCAAATGTTGCAGGAATATTTTATTGTTCCTGAAAAATTTTTATTTGTTGAATTAGACTTGAATGAATGGGTAAATAGGGCTGGTGAACAATTTCAAATCCAAATGCATTTTAGGCAACCGAATTGGGCGTTGCCAACGTTAGATACAGATCATTTACAAATGTATTGTGTGCCTATTATTAATCAATTTGATCACTTTGCAGAGCCTATAGCCATTAATAGTAATGATTATGAATTTCCTCTTAAAGCAAAAATCCCTAATATTGTTAAAACGGAATTACCAATCATTGATGTTATTAAAGTTGAAAGTATTAAGCGTAACAGAGATAAAAATAGACGTTATCAGAATTTACTCAAACCGGATTCTTTAAATAATAAAAGTGACAGCTTTCACTTTTTTAGAAGACATGGCAGTTATGAAAACCAAATTAACAATTGCCTAGCCTTACAGTTTGATTTTGGAGGCCGGCCAGAAGCTGGCGAGATATTACGTGTAAAACTCAGTTGTTGCCACGGTACAATTGCAGGAAAAATAAACCCAGGGGATGTTTGCCGTGCTACTAGTAGCAGTCCTGAGTTGGTTAGTTTTAAAAACTTAACTGTTTGTACAGACTTTCAACAAGCAAGCATAGTTTCAAATACAGCATGGCAGGTAATATCAGATCAAGCTTTAAGTTTACAAACGATTGAAACTGCCGAACAGTTAAGAAACATCTTGACTCATCATATACCTGCACAGCTTCAAGGTTCAGCTAAACATAAAACTAATTTACATAAAATAGATGCAATAACGCATCTTAAAGTTGAGCCTAGAGATCATATTAAAAATGGTGTACTTAAAAGAGGTTTTGAATACCGAGTCAGCATTAATGGTGAGCATTTTATAAACTTGGGTGACAGTTTTTTATTTACAGCAGTACTAGATCAATTGTTTGCCCTTCAGGCACCGTTAAATAATTTTAGTCAGTTAATCATAATTGATATACGTACAGGTGAGGAGTTGGAATGGCCACTGAGAATGGGCACAGCTACCAGTTAATAGAAGCACAGCTATTAAAACGTGCTACAAATTATTCTTTTGTTCAAGGGTATAAATTACTATGTGAATGCGTTATTGCACAAAAGCGTGATCCTATACACTTGGTTAGAATTCGCCCTGTTTTAGGGCTTTCCTTACCGCGCTCCGAAATTTATCAAATTATTAAACACATACAAGATGATGGTACTTTTATTTACTTTATCGATGTAAATATTTCGGGATTATATGGAAACTCATCGCCTTTACCTAAATTTTTTACAGAAGAACTAATTCAAGCGGCATTAAAAGATCAGAATCAAGCTCGTATTTTTTTAGACATTCTTCATCAAAGATTATATCAACTGCTTTTTCAAGCAAAAACGTATCTACAACCTTATTTTGAAGACAGTTCAAAGCAAACATTACATGAATTTATGTTTTCAATGGCAGGTTTTAGGGATCAAGCTTGGTTAAGATCTTTTCCTGATCCCGCTTTTGTATTACGAAATATTAATCTATTTCGTTATCACAAAGGTACTGCTGCAGGTATTCGACTTCTGATTGAAAAATTATTTAAAAATACCAAAGTTACTATTGAGCAATGTTATGAACATTGGTTCCATATTCCTAGAAATCAAAGATTGGGAATCGGTAAGCAAGGTCATAAGTTGGGAGAAAATACCTTACTAGGTAATAAAATGAACGAAACCTTAGGAAAGGTAATTATTCATATTTCAGTAATATCAGCTAAAGAATATAAGTATTGGTTCAATAACGAAAAAAACTGGTCGGGACTTAAAAGCTTACTGAGATACTTTATAGGACAACCACTTATAATTGAATTAAAACTTGAAGTAGAAAATAACCCACAGTTTCTCTTCCAGTTGAATCATAAAAATAAATTTACATTAGGTCGAAATACTTGGTTATTAGGGGAGCATGAGCTCAAAAGTGAAAAGCCGATTCGAAATATTAATGCTTCATTGCGCCTTCTATAGGGCAGTTTTATAATTTAGTTAATAGATAAGTTGAAATAATTATGAGTCAGTATACTTTTAAATTTAATGTCTATGGAGTTGATGAACAGACTCTCATATTACTGTATTTTACAGGACAAGAAGCTATATCAACTTTATACAATTTTGAGTTAGAGTTACGTTGTTTTGATTTAACACTTGATGAAGATATGATCATTAATCAAGATTGCCAATTACAAATTTATTATGGCAATAGTCTAATAAGAGAGATTCATGGTCTATTGATTGAATTTGAGGATGTGAAATATCTGCCTGATCATACTTTATACCGAGCTCGTATGGTTCCAAGAGCTTGGAAACTAGGATTATTTGATACCAATGAAGTATATCTTGATGAAGATATTAATCAGACTTTAAGTATCATTTTGCAAGAAGCAGGGTTAGCCGTACAAGATTTTCGATTCGACTTTAGCAGAAACTATAGGAAGTGGCCTTTTAGATTACAATATAATGAAACACATTTAGCCTTTTTACAACGCATTATTGAACGTGAAGGGATCTATTACTATTTTGAACAAAGTGATAAAGGCGAGATTATGGTCTTTTGTGATTCAAGGCAGTTTTTGCCAGTTGTTTCAAAAAGTAAAGTTAGATACCAGGCAAACTCTGGTGTAAATGTTGATTCTAAAGGTAATACAATCTCTGGCATTATATGCAAACGCCAATGTTTACCAAAAAGAATTACATTAAGAGATTTTAATGAAGAATCACCATCTTTAGATATTCGTGGAGAATCTCAAATAGACCCTAAAGGGACTGGTGAAATAAATTATTATGGACTTAACATAGTATCGCCCGAAGAGGGTGAACAACTATCTGTAATTCACGCTCAAGCATATCAATGCAGGCAAAAAGAATATATTGGTGAAGGTGATGTAGCAACTATGTCAGCAGGACATATATTTAAATTAGAAAATCACCCAAGAAATAAGTTTAATGATCAGGACTATCTTTTAGAAAGTATAAGTCATGAGGGCGCTAACCTAGATGAATACCGTGATAATCATCCTGATATGGAAATACCTCCGAGTTATATTTCAAATTTTATTTCATTATCAACTGAACATGAGTTTTCCCCTAAGCATGTCTCGTCAAAACCCGAAATTTACGGAACTTTAAATGCAGTTATTGATGCTGAAGGTGATGGCGAATATCCTGAATTAGATGAGTTTGGTCGCTATAGGGTAATTCTCCCTTTTGATAGAAAAGACCGTGATGGTGGAAAAGCATCTTACTGGATCCGTATGATGCAACCATTTGGTGGCGCTAACGAAGGGATGCATTTTCCTTTAAGAAAAGGTACTCGGGTTTTACTTAGTTTTATTGGTGGTGATCCAGACCGACCCGTTATTGCAGGTACAATTTCAGATTGCTCAGAGCAATCTAGTATTGTAAGTGGTCAAAATCAAACTAATAAAATATTACAGACTGCTACAGGTAACAAAATTGAATTAGAAGACCAAGAAGGTAAGCATAGAATTAAACTAGAGTCTCCGACTAATAATACCTATCTACATCTGGGAGCACCTAATCATGATGGTTCAGGTTATGTTATGGCAACCAGTGGTATAGAAAGAATAGATGTGAGTGGTGGGCAAAGGTTAACAGTTCAAGTAGGAACTGTAGGCTCTGATCATACTACATCATCTAATCAAGATGCTGGAGATAAAGATGAACTATTCGATTTTCATGAAATAAAGTCAAATGGTGTATTTTCAAAAGAAATGTCAACTGCGGATGAGATATCGGGAAAATTTCTGATCGAGAGAAGAAAGGGCAATAAATATTTATGGACTGATGGAAATGAGCATAATTATGGTGGTGGTAAAGTTTTTAACTTTGGCAATAGTTACGAAGAGAATCATGCAAAAGATAGCAAAAATGGCATAGTCTCGGGAAATACTTTTTCGATACCAAAGGTGACTGGTGATAGACCTCCAAATAGCATTAGTAAACTTAATAATTTTGATGAAGCACAAGTATCAAAAACATGGTCAGATACATACGAGTATCAAAAAGGTGCTAATTTTAGTTGGGGTGATACTGAGGATTATTCTTTTGGTAATGGTTATGAAGAAGCGATTATGGACGGTACTTATAAAATAAATAAACAGTGGACTCATGATAAATGTAAAGGTCCAGGTGAAGACATTATTGGTACGCATATGACCATTGAAGCCGATAGCGCAAGTGTTTCAAAAACCATTGGTGACTCATATGAATATACTAAAGGAAAGTCACTAAGTATTACTGTGGGAGACTCTGAAGAATATACCTATTCAGATGGCGGTGGTTTGGCAGCAAATTCATATACTTTAGCTGATGCAGGCTTAGCAACCAATGATGTGACCGCAGCAGGTGCTGGTATCGCAACAAACGAAACTACCACTACAGGTGCAGGCATGGTAAATAATGCATTCACAGCGGTTGGGGGGGCAATTGCAGGAAGTGAAGTGACGGTAGTTGTTGGCGGAATCGCCTCAAACGAAATAACAGCAGCAGGCGGTGGCATAGCAACCAACGAAATTACCGCGGCAGGTTTGGGATTAGCAACCAGCGAAATTACAGCAGCAGGTATGGGCTTAGCAACAAATGAAATTACAGTAAGTGGTATCGCAATGGCGACAAATGAAATAAAAACGGCAGGAGTCGCTATTTCTACTAACGAAATAACAACAACCCCTGGTGTATTTAATAGTAATGAACTATCAACTTGTGGTTCAAAAATTACCACTGAAACAGATCTGACAGCAACTGTGACAAAAACTACAATTTCTCCGTCTGGAATAGATATAGAGACTAGTGTGCCGGGTACCAAAGTTGATTTAAAACAAAAAGCGTTAGAATTACAGAACACAACAGCGACTGAAATACAGAACAAAATAATCCAAATAACAAAGGCAGCAACTGAAATAGAAAAAAAAGAACTTAGACTTGAAGCTGATAGTCTTGCTTTGAAACAAGCCGCTTTAAATTTAATTTGTTAAGGTTAAATTATGTCTTTAGTGAAATCTCTTCAAGCCTCTTTTTTTAGCAATTGCTTTACTTTTAATCATAGCCATTACTTTAATTGCTCTGCCGTATGGGGGTTTTATTTAGACTCTGGAGTCTCAATTTTGGAACAAAATTTATGGCAGGTAATTGGTAGTCATATAAATGGCGAAATTCCGATTGATGAAGGTTACGCGAAACAACATGGCGAATTTATTGTCTACGGCAATGCATATGCACCCAAAGGCAAAAAAGTAACAGAGCAAGCTGTCGAGGTAGAATTTTGTGGTATCAAAAAACAACTTTTAGTAACAGGGGATCGAGTTTGGCAAGGTGCACTTGCTTCACATCCTGAGCCGTTTAACTGTATGGAGATAAATTATACTCGCGCATTTGGAAGTAAAAACTATTTACATAACCATATGGGGATTGGGCACTTGCAGGGCTCAGAAAATTTAATTCAAGTCCCAAATATTGAGTATCCAAATAATCAGCAGTTATCATCTGGAAAGGAGATAAAAGTTGCAGGTTTTTCTGCATTAGATAGTCGTTGGCAGACTAGAAAACAATACATGGGTACTTATGATGAAAAATATATTCAAAATGAAATGCCGGGATTAGCATCAGATACCGATTTTCGTTTTTTTAATTGTGCACCGGAAGATCAACAAATTGAAGGATACTTTAAGGGGAATGAAGCCTATCGTATAGTCAATATGCACCCTGAACTACATGAAATTAAAGGTCATTTACCTGATGTAATCGGGCGATGTTTTATACAACAAAAATTATTAGATGCAGAAACTGTTTTTAAAGAAGTGCCATTAAAACTCGATACTGTCTATTTCTTCCCTTCCGACAATATTGGCATTGTGATTCATCGCGGAGCCGTAAAAGTTAGTCACCCACAAGCAAAAGATATTCAACATATATTATTGGCACACGAAAATAAACACGATAACACTCGTACATTAGCTCATTACCAACAAGAACTGCAAAAACGTACAGACCCAGAACATGCATGGAAATACTTACTTAATACTACGCCGTTAATACCTATCGATTGTGTTTGTGGTAGTAAAAAACTGGTAGGGGATCTTGTATCAAACAATCCAATGGCAGATTCCTTTGCACAATTTGGTGAAAAGCAAAAACAAAATGCGATCACCCAAGCTGAGCAAGTGCAACATACATCAGCTGAAAAATTAAAAAAAACAATAACCGAACTTGAAGATAAAGGACAAAAAGAACAAGCAGAACAACTTAAGCCTCAATTGCAATTATTAACCAAACCTCTAGTGGTCGATCTCAATGCGCCTTTACCTGAAAACAGTGCAAAAATAAAAACCATCGCAGATAAAGTATTACCCGAACCCGACAAGTTAAAAACTGAATTAAATTTTTCTCAAATTGATTTTGAAGCCATGGATGAATTACAAAAAGAAATGAGTAAACAAGCTGCGCAAAGTAAAATAAATGTCAAAGATGATTTAAAGAATCAAATCATCGCATTAAAAGAAAAAGCAAAAATGTTAGCTGATGAAGCACAAAAAAAACCAATAGTTCAGAGTATTACACAATTAGAAAGCGCGGTTAAACAAATGGATGAGATACCTATTTTGCCACGATTCGATTTAGAAATCGAAGATTCCAATACCCAGATGATAGAGGCAGTAAAAAAACAAAAAGAAGCTTTTTTAGCGCATCCTGATATTGATGAAAAAATGAAACAACAGGTAAAAAAACAACTTGAAGAGATTAAAACTGCGGATGAAAATAAAACGATTGGAGAAGGGTTACGATTTGCGTCAGAAAGTTATCTTATGGGAGCACATTTTAGCCCTGAATCACGTTCTCCTCATGAAGGTGAAGAAAATAGACGGATTACACAATTATTAGTTGGATATAAACAGGATAACAAAACCCCTGAAATGAAAGATATTGCTTTTGGTGACATCTCAGATCAACAACTACAAAAACTACAACTTATTGGTGGTTATCTTGAGTATTGTAAAATTTCTCGTTGTAATTTTGATCTGGCTGATCTGAGCAAAGCAGTATTTGCCCATGCGAGGATCCATGATTGCAGTTTTAGCCATACAAAATTGGAATGTGCCAATTTAGGTGCATGTCAAATAAGTCTTTGCATATTTAATAGTAATGACTTTAATGAAGTCACCTTTGCCAAATCTCAGCTAAAAAATTGTACATTTAATTTTTGTAAATTTGGTGAGCGTATGGATATGTGGTTAGAGACAGAATTTACTGACTGTGTATTCAAACAGTGTGACTTCTCTAAATTCAATTTTATTGAATTAACAATTATTAATTGTACTTTTGAAAATTGTATTTTCATTGAAACAAATTTTGTTAAAGGAAAACAAACCGGCTGTCGTTTTATTGATTGTGAATTAAAATCAACCAACTTTATTATACCTGATATGGATCATAGCGCTTTTATAGGCTCAAAATTAAATAATGTACGGTTTGTAGGGGGCGCTAACTTAGAATATGCTGATTTTTCAATGGCTCATGTCATAGAGTCTAATTTAAGAGATGCCAAATTAAATAATGCGGTTTTTAGCGGAGCAACTTTAAATAAGACTGACTTTGGTGATTCTAAAGTACGAAATGCCAATTTTGATAAGGTCATAGCAATACAAACTCAGTTTATGGAAACTGATTTACAATATTCTAGCTTTAAAGGGGCAAATTTAATGGAAGCCTCGTTAATGCAAGCGAATATTTGTGGTTGTGATTTTTCACAAGCAAATTTATACAGTGCCAGTTTTATTAATGCCACTTTAGGTCAAACAAAATTTAAAGACGCGATTTTAACAAATACTATTTTACAGGATTGGCGACCATGACCCGAGATGAATTAGTGTTAAGAATAAAAGGCAATGCAGAATTACCACCCCCCATCGCAAAAGAAGACTTTAGTAATATGGACTTGACTGAACTTAATTTAGCGGGTGTTGTATTTTCACAATGCAACTTTATGGGAACGCGTTTTAATAATAGTAATTTGAATCAAGCAAGCATAGTCGATTGTGACTTAACGCATTGTGATTTATCAAACTGCGACTTAACAGAAATCAATATTGTAAAATGCAAGTCTAAGCAATGTCGATTTATTGGTAGTAAATGTAGCAATATGAACCTGATACAAAGTAAATTTGATGAATTAAATGCATCTAAAATACAAGCTGAAAATATTAATGTGGTTGAAAGTAATTTACAAAACAGCAACTGGCAGCAATGTAAATTGGTACAAAGTAGTTTTATTAAATGCAATTTAACCAATAGTGACTTTTCCCAAAGCAAACACAATAGAACGAACTATATTGAGTGTGACTTACAAGGCATTATATTTAAACAGGCAAAGTTAGAACTGGTTTTTTTTCAGGCAGCTATATTTCACAATTATGATTTTACAGAAGTTGATATGCAAATATGTCAGTTTAGAGAAAGTAACCTCCAGGGATCAAATTTTTCTGGATGCAACATTAAACAATGTGGCTTTATGAAAGCTCAATTGCAAGGCGCTAATTTCAATAATGCTGTTGCTGACAATACAATGTTTATTGAAGCTAATTTAATGGACGTCAATTTTTCTAAAGCAAAATTAGAGCAAGCATTGTTTAATCTATCAAATTTAACCGGAGCCAATTTTCAATCAGCCGATTTAAAACAAGCACAATTAACCAAAGCGAATGCGACAGACGCTAATTTTAATAGTGCAGATCTGACCTATGCCGATTTTTCTCATGTTAATTTGACCAATGGAGATTTAAGCCACAGTTCACTGTTTCGCACTAATTTACACGAAATAAAAGAGTCTAATACAAAATGGGTAGGCGCAAGTCGTGATCTGGCATTAGAAACCGACAAAGACCGCCAAAATGCAGAGCAATTTAATGTATGAGAGTAGATATGAAAACTAACGACAATCTGATACAACTTAATCCTTTTCAATCACAAAATTATATTGATAAAGCAACAATAAAGGCCGTAAATAATACACATGATGCGCAACAATACCTTGTTAACAGCGGCCATGGTCTTCATCACGCAAAGATTGCAGTCAGTTGCTTAATTACCCCTGATGTTGGGGACTCTGTATTAGTTTGTATGCTTAACGATGAATGCTTTATCACGTCGGTATTAGAAAAACAGCGTACTGCGCACAGTATAAATATTCAAGGTGACTTGAATCTACACGCAAGTGGAAAAACGACTATTTCAAGTGATGAAGGGATTTCACTTTACGCCAATAAAATCCAACAAGTTTCTCAAGAACAGCAATTTACCACGAAAACATTAAACACATGTGCTCAACAAGTCAGCATTACAACAAAAAATATAGACCTCAGTGCAGAGCAAACTAATACTGTCGTTGAGCGTTGTTATCATAAAGCACAACTAGTAGTACGTTGGGTTGAAACCATAGAGACACTAAATATTGGTAACTGGATACATAACATTCGCCATACATTAAATTCTCGCGCGAATAATCAGATAATCACCGCACGTAGCGACGTAAAAGTTGATGCCGAGCGGATCCATATGGGTTAGGGGAATATTATGTTTGCTAAAACACAAATGATGGGGATGGATTTTGCAATGCCTGATGTCTGTTTAACACCCATACCGACACCTGCAGGGCCGGTACCAACTCCGATACCTTATCCTAACATCGCATTACCAATGACAGCAATTCCCAATCAGTTCAAAGTGTTGACTATGGCAATGCCAAATCATAATTTAATGACAACTACACCCATGAGTAATGGTGATAATGCAGGGCTTAATATGAATCCATTATCTGGAATGGTAATGGGACCCTGTAAAAATTTGATGGGCAGTGTAAAAACCTTAATCGGTGGGTTACCTGCAACAACGATGCTCAAACCGACAGGACAAAATGGCGCCAGTCCAGGTGCATTTGGCGCCTCATTGGCACCCAGTCAGGTCAAATTGATGATTTTAAGTTAAGACAATTTTCATTGATAAGTTAATGGAAGGATATAGAGAATGAAAGCCTCCTTTGCAGTTAAATTGGGAATAATGATGATCACTCTGGTGATATCTTTAGTTGGTAGTATTTTGGTATATTTTTATCAATATTCTCAAGAGATGATGTTGATTGATTTAAAGCAATCCATAGGTGATGTAACCCGTACAAGTGCTTTTGTATTTAAAGAAGAAGAAAGAAAAATGCTCTCTGAATTAAAAGATGAGTTATACCACCAACTTCCAGATAATTTCACAGATAAAGTAAATAAATTTTCTAAAAATAGTGCTATTGGTGACATAGATACAATGATTGCAGAATCTTCTTCAGGAGAAATTCACAACTCTATGAATTTCCAGTATATTGTTCAGTTGTTAAGACGAATACAGGAAGGCAGTCGAGATCGTGTCACTCCATTAAACTTATTAAAACAAACAAATATATTAGACGATAATGCATCCAGAGTTGCTTGGGTATACTTATTAGTCAAAATACCAGGAGTACCGGAAAAAGATGCAATAATGTTTTTAGCTGATTCTAATTACGAGGTGGATAACTTATCAACTGAAGGTAATTTTACTGGTAATCTCTATAAACCAAAGAAGTTTTTTGTAAAGCCATTTCAAGGTGAAATAGGTTTGTCAGATGAATGGTATACAGATTTATTTGGAGAAGTGATGACCGCGATTGTACCAATCAAGGATGAAAATGGTGCAGTGATTGCTGCATTAGGAATTGATTATGGTGTTGCAAGTTTCCAGGAACGAATTGAAAAACAAAAGACGGTAAGTTGGATGGTGTTTAGCGTTTCGGCCAGTATCGCGTTGTTGATGACCTTCATAGTGATATTTTGGGTATCTGTCCCCTTAGCTAAGTTAAGAGAGGGCGCAGAACAGCTTTCAAAGCAAGATTTTAATCATAAGGTAAACCTTAATAGTCAAGATGAATTTGGTGTTTTGGCTAAGACTATAAATCAAGTTAGCATCTCATTAGGAAAATTTACTGGAGATATGGAAAATATTGTTGCCCGCAGAACAAAAGAGTTAACCAGTGCAAATAATCAAGTTCTTAAACTAAATAAAATGTTGACCCAAGAAAATGTACATTTAGGTGCCGAAGTAGATAGCTTGATCAAACTTCGTGAAAATATGCTAATACATCAAAATAAAATTATTAAATATAAGCATTATGATATCGATTTTCAATATTTAGCTTCAAGATCTGTGTGCGGAGATTTCTGGCAACACCTAGGAAAAAATGAAGACTCATTTGAGTTTTGCACAGGTCATGTTTCTGGTTATGGGCTAGAAACAGCTATGACGGTATTGCAACTACAAGCTTTACTTAAAGCAAGTACTATACTTGATGTGGATAAACAACTTTCTTCTATTAATCAATTCCTGCATGAAAATCAGTCTAGACTAAACAATTATTTGTTTGCCAAGCTAATGATTGTAGAGCTTTTTGACACAAACATTCGTTTAAGTGGCTACGGTGAAGTACCGATTATGTTTACGGAGGATACAGCTCAAGCAATCGTATTTGAAGTTGCAAGTTCGCCATTTGGAGTTGAAAAAAACATTGAAATAAGTCAACAAAGTTTTAAGTTTAATGATGGTGAATCTATGCTGATCTATTCTACAGGGTTTCGCAATGCTATCTTTCAACTTAATAATAGAGATGATCGCAATATTCAAGCTGATGAATTCATGACCATGACAGGGCTACAGCAAAACTCAGGAAAATCTTTAGTTGAAAAACTATCATCACAAGAATGGTTTGAAGATTTTAAAGACGATATTAGCTTTGTTGTGATTGAAAAAAGGCATACTTAATGACTCAACAGATTCAAACACAAGCATTTACATTTGAAAAAAATAAAAGCCATTTACAGTTTAATAGTAATTGCCGATTGTTTTCTACAAAAGATATAGAATTGGCTCAAACGATGTTGATATATCTTGAGAAAAATCATGTATCTTCAATTTTTTTGGATATCAGTCTAACATGTTTTTTGGATAGTAATTGTGAATTACTTATATATCGAATTTCTCAATTCTTTGCTAAAGATCAACAAAAAAATATGATTGTAAAATCAAATGATTGTGCAACCGCACAAAATAGAGTAGTTCGAACTCTATTGCGGTTTAACCCTGACGCTCACATCGAATTCGTTTTACAATAAAAGATTAAGTAAATATCCAAGCATCTAAAATACTACTGTTAATACATTGAATAAACCGGAAAGACATTATAATAAAAGCCGTTCTGAAAAAGTATTATTGTGTCATTTTTGAAATTAAATCTTTATTAAATACGCGCTCCATCGCGTATTGGAGTGTCGGGTTTCTTTTTAATAATAACCTTAATTGATCTTGGTCCCAGCTAATCAACTTGGTTTGGGTAAGCGTTATTGTTGTTGCTGTAGCGGGGAGTTCATTCATAAAGCTCATTTCACCAATTAATTGGCCATCTTTAAGGGTATAGATACGTTCACCTTGTGAATATACTTCAACAATGCCATTAAAAATTAAATGTACATTTTTAACATTTTGTCCTGATTCCGTTATTTTTATACCAGCATCAAGGGTTTTCCAAGTACCGACTCTCAATAACTTTAAAAATTCTAATTTAGAGAAATTACTGAACATAGTATCAAATAATTCTTTCTCTATATCAGTAAATGATATTGTTTGATTTTGTTTTATTAGACGAATAATTTGAAAAATATTTACTGATAAAAAAATGAGATCCCATACAATAAAAACCCATAAAGGATTATCTGGAGCCATATAAAGATAGATGATTTCAAATATAATCGCAAACAGAGCAATCAAGCGTAGATAATACATATCAGTGACAATAAAACTGATTATAAATAACAACATCGCAATGTGAGCAAAAAAATCGACATATTCCAAATAGTAAGTACCTGTAATTACATGATATACATATTTAAGATTACAAAAGTAGTATATAAATTAATTTATTAGTTATTTTTTAAATTTCCCTTGAATAGAAAAATTTAAAGCACCTTTTCCAGTATATATATCTAAAATGTAACTAAACTGTTCAGACTCCCAAATAGTCTTTTTTGGAACTCTAACTACGCTATCAGAAATATTTTGATTAATTATATTAGAGCCTTTTGTAATCACCTTTTTATCGTGTTTTATCTGCCAATTAACATTATTGCTGATATTGCCATTTTTAGAGGTACGATTTATGTTGATAGTGAATAAAACATCATGAGATTTCATGGTTTTACCATTTAGAACTAACAATTTTAACTTTCGGGTTTTAGTATAAGGGGATATGTTTATTTCTGTTTTTTTAACTCTGTATTGTATTGCAGGTAAACGCCATTCTTTAACTTTAAGTTTAAGCTGGTTCTTACCTCGTTTGAGTTCAAACTCCGCATAATAGCGAAGGTTTTTACCTACCGTGTAATAAATTAAATGATGCCCACTTTCAAGGTCGTTAGTAACTAGGCGTCGCGGTTCTGCGGAGGTACCAGCTAAATTAAGCTTTGTTTTATCAGAGAAATACATATTTTCTGGGTAAAACTGTTCAACATAAAATTCTACTTTCTTGAATTGTTGAAAGCTAAAGGTGATTAATACACCAAAAATCAGAGTAAACATCACTATAAGCATTGTGTTACGCAAAGTATGAGTTTTTATTCTTCCTTTACTAGGTGTGATAGGGTGAGTGATGTTCTTTTCAAAAACTTCAAAAATTTCAACCGGAGAGCTTATTCCTTTTAATTGATAGTGACCATGCTTAATACTGTTCAAGTGTTTCTGTCCAATCATCCAACCTTGTGCGCTATCAAAAACAGAATAACTCATTAATATTTGTCCGCCTTGCGCTAGACCTTCTACTCTTGAAGCTCGATTAACATGCCGACCAAAAATGTCTGTATGAACATTTTCTTCGACAGTTATTTGGCCCATGTGAAGTCCAATACGTAGCCTTATATCTGGTTGGGAATCATTTTGTTGATTATACGTTCGTATTGCTTGTTGGATTTTGATAGCACTGTTAATCGCAGCGCTAGGTTCAGAGAAAACGGCCATGACAGCGTCACCAATGAACTTAATAATCAGTCCAGTATTTTTGTTTTCAATAATATTTTTTAAAATATCATCATGTTTTTCTCGTATTTCGTTAGCAAGCATATCGCCATGTTTTTCTGTTAATTCGGTATAG
>Ga0209395_1003304_pt1 | contig 20095 bp, 13 predicted proteins | sample GOMGulsemesocosm_3_FD_184635 | JGI IMG/M metagenome (GOLD analysis project Ga0209395, IMG submission 184635) | Methane-oxidizing microbial communities from mesocosms in the Gulf of Mexico - GOM9D Gulf of Mexico (SPAdes) (version 2) | ecosystem: Environmental > Aquatic > Marine > Cold seeps... | reverse complement strand
TTGGAGCAAACTTTAGTCGTTGGCGTTCATAAAAATCAAGACCTGCGTTTAGACCAATTGAAACCCGTTCGTCTACTTGCAATCCAAAGGTGTTGTTGATAAAAAAACCATTTAGTTTTACTAGTGTTTCATCATCATCAGTTTGGACAGTATAGTCTTCATTAATGGCTAAGGTACCGGCTATTGAAATTTTATAAAATAATCCTCTGGTCTTTTCTTCTTCCTGTCCATAAGTTGCGTTGGAAAGGATTAGTACAGCTAGTACTACATATAAATGTCTCATAGTGCTTCTTTTAAAAAGGATTATCAGCAAAAATGATACCGTATATGCGTCCACGTTTTTTTAAGTTGTTATAAAAAAAAGCTCCACATAAATGTGGAGCTTAGAAATTATATAAAAAAGAGTTGATTATTTAGATTCTTCTCTTTTTACAGGTGTTCTTTCAGGGCGTGGTAATAACGCTTTTCTAGATACCTTTTCTTTTCTAGTTTTTGGATCTCTACCAAAGTATTTTACATCAAATACGTCACCCATGTTTACAACATCAGTTACGTTTTCTGTACGAGCCCAAGCCAATTCAGAAATGTGTAATAAAACTTCGTTTCCTGGAGCTTCCAAGTATTCTACAACCGCACCAAAGTCAAGCATTTTAATTACTTTTACTTCGTAAACGCTTCCTCTTTCTGGTTTGAAAGTGATAGAATCTATTTTAGCCAATACAGCGTCGATTCCTTCTTGCTCAGTTCCTAAGATCTCAACAATTCCTTCTTCAGTAACAGGATCTTCGTTAATAACGATAGTAGTACCTGTAGATTTTTGTAATTCTTGAATTACTTTTCCACCAGGGCCAATTAATGCTCCAATAAAGTCACCAGGAATGGTTTTAGTAACCATTTTAGGAGAGTGAGATTTTACTTCTTCAGCTGGTGCATCGATAGTATCAGTGATTTTTCCTAAGATATGTAAACGTCCATCACGAGCTTGTTGTAATGCACTTACTAAGATTTCGTAAGATAATCCTTTTACTTTAATATCCATTTGACAAGCAGTAATACCGTCTTCAGTACCTGTTACTTTAAAGTCCATATCTCCTAAGTGATCTTCATCACCTAAAATATCAGACAATACAGAAAAACGATCACCATCAGAAATTAATCCCATAGCAATACCAGAAACTGGTTTTGTCATTTTAATACCTGCATCCATTAAAGCCATAGTTCCAGCACAAACTGTAGCCATAGAAGAAGAACCGTTAGATTCTAAAACTTCAGATACAATACGAACTGTATAAGGACAGTCAGCAGGAATCATTCCTTTTAATGCACGTTGTGCTAAGTTCCCATGTCCAATTTCACGACGAGAAGTTCCTCTTAAAGGTCTTGCTTCTCCTGTACAGAATGGAGGGAAGTTATAGTGTAAGTAAAAAGTTTCTTCACCTTGGTAAGTAGGCATGTCTATTTGACTTGCTTCTCTTGAAGTTCCTAATGTAACTGTAGCTAATGCTTGAGTTTCACCACGAGTAAAGATAGAAGAACCATGTGTAGATGGTAAGTAATCTACTTCACACCAGATAGGTCTAATGTCTGTAGTTTTACGACCGTCTAAACGTAAACCTTCTGATAAAGTAAGTTCACGAACAGCTTCTTTTTGAGCAGCGTTGAAATATTTTCCAATCATTCCTCCAAATTCTTCTGTTTCTTCTTCAGTAAACAAAGCTTTCACTTCTTCTTTTACTTCTGCAAAAGCAGCAGAACGCTCTACTTTAGAAGTTCCTTTTTTAGCAATGTCGTAACATTTTTGGTAAGCAGCTTCTTTAATTTTAGCAGCTAAATCCTCGTTGCTTGCTTCAGGAGCGTATTCACGAGTTTCTTTTTTACCAAATGCTTCTGCTAATTTTACTTGAGCAGCACATTGTAATTTAATAGCTTCATGTCCGAATTTGATAGCATCTGCCATTTCTTCTTCAGAACATTCGTCCATTTCACCTTCTACCATCATTACAGAGTCGGCAGAAGCACCAATCATCATATCTATATCAGCTTGCGCTAAGATAGTTCTGCTTGGGTTAATTACGAATTCTCCATTAACTCTAGCAACACGTACTTCTGAGATTGGAGTTTCGAATGGGATATCACTTAACTGGATAGCTGCAGATGCTGCTAATCCTGCTAAAGCGTCTGGCATAACACTTTCGTCATGAGACATTAACTGAATCATTACTTGTGTTTCTGCATGGTAATCTTTTGGGAATAAAGGACGTAAAACACGGTCCACTAAACGCATTACTAAGATTTCGTCATTACTTGGTCTTGCTTCTCTTTTGAAGAAACCTCCAGGGTAACGACCTGCCGCTGCAAATTTTTCGCGGTAATCTAATGTCAATGGTAAAAAGTCAAGCTTACTTTGTTCATAGCTAGATACAACAGTACATAAAAGCATTGCTTTTCCCATTTGTACTACCACTGAACCATGTGCTTGTTTCGCTAATTTACCGGTTTCGATAGAGATTTCTCTTCCATCTCCTAGGTCTATGACCTCTCTAAAAACTTTTGGAATCATAAATTTTTTTTAAATTCTGTTAATTAAACAAATTGGTTAAGTAGTTGTGTTGTCCTTGGCCAATGAAAAGTTTAATAATGCTTTCTTTTTTAAAATAAAAAAAGGGGCAATAGTAGCCCCTTTAGTGTATGATTTGATTATTTTCTTAATCCTAATTCCTTGATAATTGCACGGTAACGTGTAATATCAGATTTGATTAAATAATCTAATTGATCTCTTCTCTTACCAACTAATTTTACCAATGAACGTTGAGTATTATAATCTTTATGATTTTTTTTCAAGTGATCAGTTAAGTGGCTAATTCGGTGAGTGAATAACGCGATTTGTGCTTCTGCAGTTCCAGTATCTTTAGTAGATTTACCGTGTTTTGCAAAAAGTTCTTCTTTTGCTGTTTTTGTTAAGTACATGCTAACATTAATTTTATTAATAATTTTTATGTAGTGATATCAATTATAATATCAAAGGCGCAAAGATAGTCTTATTATTTTGATTGATAAAAGAATACACGGTAAAAGACATGTTAATTTGCTTATTTAATAACTGTAGAGGCTATAATAGGCATCTATGTTAAGATCAGGAGCTTAACAGGGTTTGTTTTAACGTAATTTGTCTGTGTTATCTAAGGATGCAAATGTATGAAATGTTATTTGAAGGCTGAAATATGAGGTATAAAAAAAAGCGAGCATTGCTCGCTTTTTTTATTATGCTGTTCTTAGTGGATTGTTTTGAATCAGATCTAAGTATAAGTTTAGTTGTATTTTCAACTTTTTTCGTTCGATAATTTTATCTAGAAAACCGTGTTCTAAAAGAAACTCGGAACGTTGGAATCCTTCTGGTAATTCTTGACCTGTAGTGTCTTTAACAACTCTTGGTCCTGCAAAAGCGACTAAAGCATTCGGTTCTGCAAAATTCACATCACCTAACATGGCGTAGGAAGCAGTGGTTCCTCCGGTTGTAGGATCTGTACAAAGTGATATATAAGGTAGTTTTGCTTCTGAAAGTTGGGCTAATTTTACGGATGTTTTTACCAATTGCATTAAGCTTAATGATGCCTCCATCATTCTAGCTCCTCCAGATTTTGAAATCATTACAAAAGGCAATTTGTTTTTGATCGCATAATCTATAGCACGGGCTATTTTTTCACCGACAACACTTCCCATAGATCCACCTATAAAGCTAAAATCCATAGCCGCTACTACCATGTCCTTTCCCATAGATTTTCCTACAGCAGTACGTACAGCGTCGTTTAGTTTTGTTTTTTTTGTTGCTTCTTTTAATCGGTCTGCATATGATTTTGTATCCACAAATTTTAAAGGATCCTTAGAAGATAATTTTTTATCTAATTCTTTAAATTTGTTGTCGTCAAATAAGATTTCAAAATATTCTTTACTTCCAATTCTTACGTGGTATCCGTCTTCAGGACTCACATAAAAATTTTGCTCTAGCTCCTTGGTATCAATAATTTTTCCGCTAGGGGTTTTGTACCATAATCCTTTTGGTACGTCCTTTTTATCCTCAGTTGGGGTTTGGATTCCCTTGTCTTTTCGTTTAAACCAAGATGACATATGATATAAGTTTTAGTTATTAGTTGCTACAAATAAATAAAAAAAATATGAGAAAGCGTCCGAAAACGCGATCTCATATTCATAAAACTTTATATTTTGATGTTACAACGTGTTCACATTCTTTAAGTCTTCGAATGCTTTTTTCAAACGAGCAGAGAATGTTAATTCACCTTCTCTTAACCATTTACGAGGATCGTAATGCTTTTTGTTTGGTTGGTCAGCTCCATCAGGATTTCCAATTTGAGTTTTTAAGTATTCAACTTTAGCTCCCATGTAGTCACGGATTCCTTCAGTAAATGCAAATTGTAAATCTGTATCAATATTCATTTTGATTACTCCGTAGTCGATTGCTTCACGAATTTCTTCGATCGTTGAACCTGATCCACCGTGGAATACAAAATCTACTGGGTTTTTCTCAGTATTGTATTTTTCTTCGATATACTTTTGAGAGTTATCTAAGATTTTCGGAGTTAATTTAACGTTCCCTGGTTTGTAAACACCGTGTACGTTTCCAAATGATGCTGCAATAGTAAAACGATCACTTACTTTTTTAAGTTCTTCGTAAGAATATGCTACTTCTTCTGGTTGTGTATATAATTTAGATACATCTACATCAGAATTGTCTACACCGTCTTCTTCACCTCCAGTAATTCCTAATTCAATTTCTAAAGTCATGTCAATTTTTGACATACGCTCTAGGTATGTTTTACAAATTTCCATGTTTTCTTCTAGTGACTCTTCAGATAAGTCAATCATGTGAGAACTGAATAATGGCACACCATTTTCTTTGTAAAATTGTTCACCAGCATCTAATAAACCGTCGATCCAAGGTAATAATTTTTTAGAACAGTGGTCTGTATGTAAAATTACTGGAATTCCGTAAGATTCTGCTAATGTGTGAACGTGCTTTGCACCTGCAATAGCTCCAGCGATAGCCGCTTTTTCATTTTCATTAGATAATCCTTTTCCTGCATTAAATTGCGCACCTCCATTAGAAAATTGAATAATAACGGGAGCATTTAAATTCTTTGCAGTTTCCATTACCGCATTTACGGTATCTGATCCAATTACATTTACTGCTGGGATAGCAAAATTCTTTTCTTTCGCTAATTTAAATATTTGTTGTACAGTATCGCCTGTGGCTACTCCTGCTTTTATTGTGTTGCTCATAATAACTTTATTATATTATAGTTGCAACAAAAGTACTAAATAATTAGCGGAATCAATAAAAGTGAATTAGGCTATTAACGAAACCGTTTTAGAAGGTTTGCTAGAAAGGGTAACTAATCCCAAAATTAATCACTCTATCTGTGAAATAGTTTTGAAACCATTTGTTTTTAGAACTTAAGTAAGGTTCATATGTTTTAAAACCAATATCTACTCGAATTAAAATAAAACTCAAGTCGTAACGCATTCCAAAACCTGTTCCTACAGCAAGATCTTTTATAGAGCTGAATCCATTAAATGTGTCTTCCTGAATGTCAGTTTCTGAATTAGATACGTTCCATATGTTTCCTGCATCAATAAAAAAGGCTCCTTTAAAACTGTTTAATATTTTGAATCTATACTCTAAACTCGTTAGAAATTTTAGGTTTCCTATATTGTATTCGAGTCCACTTTTACTTGATCCTGGTCCTAAATCGTATATTTTCCAAGCACGTAGATCATTGGGGCCTCCTACAAAATAGCTTTTCGAAAAGGGGATGGTTTTTGTGTTTCCATAAGGAATGGCTATTCCTAAGGAACTTCTAAAGGCCAACATGGAATTAGAGGAAATATCCCAGAATTTTTTGTATTCAAAATCTCCTCGGACATATTGTGCAATAGGGGTGTCAAATATTGTTTTTATACCTTTTTCATTGGTGGTGTTCGTTAGTGCAGTGGATACATTTCCTGCCAATGAAAGTCGCGCTTTAAATGCCGAGAAATTGGTATCTTTATAGGAGTTACTATTATTAAATGTATAAGAATAGGCTATTGTAGGAATCACAAAATCTTCTGTAATTATGGTATGCCTGTTTTTTATATTCTGTGCGGTTTGATATTCAGTAGGGTTCGATACTTTAAAAGCGTCATCGATGTTTTGATCTATAAAAGCAATGGCATTTTTCGTGCTTAATGCTACTGTAGGAAAAAACTCTTGTTGGATGGTTTGTAAATCGGCATACTCTGAGCCATAGATACTGAAATAAGATCCAATATTTAAATTTTGGATAAACTGTATGTTTAGTAGTTCTATATTATGTGTTACCTTTTTAGTAGGATGCCAACGGTAACTCATGGAGCCGTTAAATTTTTGCTTGTCTAGTCCTATGTTTTTTTGCAAACTTGTTCCTAAAGAGAGTTCCGTTTTTGGAGACATTTCTTTAGGGATGATATTTCCTAAATTTAAGGGTAATAAAAAACGTGGTATTTCCAATGAGATATCTGCTCCTAATTCAAAAGCATTTAACAGGCTTTTGGAATCAGAGGCTTCTTTGGAGTCCAAAAAGGCTCCTTGAATAGAAAATTTAAATATTTCTGATCCTTTAAAAGCATTTCTATTTGAAAATACGACTTTGGCAGATATTCCCAACTGTCGAATGTTGGAATGGGTAAGTTCGGTACTGAAGCCTAAATTATATTTTGCTAATGGTTTTAAAATGATAGAAGCTTCAAGGGAATCATCTTCAAGCTCTGTATATTTGATATCTACTAAACTGAAATTTAATAAACCCCTTAAGTGCTTTCTGGTTAGCTCTCTATCAGTGTCTTTATAAATACTATCTGGACTGATAAAAATGGCATTTAATAAAAGTTTAGGATTGTATGCTATTTTTTCATGGGCATAAAAGTGATATCCATTGTACACGATGGAGTCTTTAATAGGTTTTAAATGACTGTCACTGTACGAAAAGTCTGTGAAAATATTTATTTTTTTTATGTGTTGTACTTTGTAAGGTCTCTTTGCATCGTTATTTCCTATAACGATTTCCGTATGTATGGTTTTGTTTATGCTGTCTCCTTCAAAACCAATCGTGTTTTTATTGAATCTATATATTCCAGAATTTCTAAACAAGCCTGTTAGACGTTCTGTTTCTTTCAGCATATTTGAATAGCTGTATCGTTCCCCTGATATAACAAAACTTTTGTTTTCGTGGAGCTTGTAGATAGAATCGATAACTGGAGACGGTATGTCCTTGGTAATTGTGCCTAAAAAATAAGGTTTATTCTTTTTTACTTCGTAAAGAACGGAGGCCTTTTTGTTTTTTTTGATAGTTTTAGAAGCTACTTCAACGTCAAAAAAACCTTGTTGTATAAAATGTTCTGCTAAGTTGGTTTTTGTTTTGGCTGTTTTTAGAGCACTTAATATTACAGGAGATTCTCCATTATTTAACCACCATTGATTAAATTTATATTTAAAATCAAGATAACCAAGCGCTTGTTTTTCTGAAAAAATATCGATAAAAAGTTTTGCTCCCTTAGGGTGTTCTTCTTGCCATATTTCTAAGCTTGGGTCAAAATTTTTGTTTCCTGCGTTATGGAAGAGTAATGCTATGGGGATACCTAGTAGGGCATTGTTTGGTCGCTGAGCTAAATAATCATTTATATTATCATCAACAGAGGTCTTGTTATTTACTTTTATGCTAGCTTTCGTCAATAAAAATTCGTCTTCACCCACATATTTTGTACTCTTGCAGCTATTGATAAGCAAAAGAATACATCCGGCCAACACTGTTATACGAATTTTGTTTTTCAAGAATAAGAATTTAATTTTGTCCAAAAATAAGACATTTCATTTTCATATCAATTTTTAAATATACACAATTAGAATAGTTTTTTGCTAATTTTGCCATTAGAACTTTAAGAAGTATAATATTTTTTTAAAATTATGAGTTTATCACAACGTCAAGTCAAATTAATAACGAGTTTAAGTAAAAAAAAGTATCGCAAACAGCACGGACTATTTGTTGCTGAGGGGGTAAAGGTGGTGAATGAACTTTTAAAATCGGATTTACAACTTTCTGTACTTTTTTGTACTCCTGATTTTGAGTGTCATTTAGAGGCTAAAGTGGAAGAGATTTCGGAAAATGAATTGAAAAAAATTAGCAGTCTTAATTCGCCTAATAAAGTGCTGGCATTGTTTAAAATTCCGGAGTCTGATGTAAGGGAACGTAAAGGAATTACGGTGGCATTAGATGCGGTAAATGATCCTGGTAACTTGGGAACTATTATTCGTTTGTGCGATTGGTATGGTATTGATCAGCTTGTCTGTTCTTTGGATACTGTGGATTGTTACAATCAAAAAGTGATACAGTCTACCATGGGGTCCATCACCAGAGTTGGGATTAGCTACTTGGATCTTCCAGCGTATTTAGCCCAAGTAGATGTTCCTGTTTTTGCAGCAGATATGCATGGCGAAAACGTATACAAAAGTAAATTGCCCTCCTCGGCAGTTTTAGTAATGGGAAATGAGGCCAATGGAATTAGTAAGGATGTAGCGAATGCAGTTTCTGATTTTTTAACAATTCCAAGATTCGGAGAACGTCAAGAAACGGAAAGTTTAAATGTTTCTACGGCAACCGCTATTTTATTAAGTGAGTTTAAACGAAATAGTTAATGGAAAGCTAGCTTGAGGAAAACACCTCTTGTTCCAAAATAATCGATGGGTTCTGTCCATGGACTATTGGGAGTATGGTCTCTAACTAGTTCATTGTTAATTGCAAATACACCTCTAATAGAAGGAGAAAATACAAAATAGTATAAATAAATATCGATACCTACACCTACCTCATAGGTGAAATTGTTTTTCTTCATTCTAAACTCTCCTTCAAAATTATCGTCCGGATTATCCTGGTTACTTGAAAAATTATAGTCATAAGAAACTCCTCCTATCACATAAGGTCTAATGTTTCTAAATTTATTGGTGCTAAATTTTAGTAATAATGGAACTCTTAGGTAAGTAGAGTTTAATGTCCTGACACTGTCTCTTTCACCGCCAGGAATATGAGTAAAAAAAAGTTTTTTTGTATTACTGGATAGGCCTGGTTCTAGCCTTAAACTGATGTTTTTATGTAATTTTAAATCACCTATTAAACCCACGTTAAAACCGGGTGTAGCTTCTGAACGGATATAGACATTGTCCGTTTTATAACTAATTTTATAATCTTTGTTGTTTACTCCTAGGTAAAAACCCCAATACATTTTCTGATTGTCCCAGTTCTGAAGGTGTTCTATCACTTTCTTCTGACTATAAGTATGTTGGAATCCAAGTAGGAAACCAAGTATAATTAAAAGGTTTTTATACATCGTTTATTTTTTAGCTATATAGATGGATGCCACGCCAAATGTCTGTGGACGGTTTTCAATATCTATAAACCCAATTTTTTGTAAAATATTGTTGAACTTTTTACCATATGGGAAAACATGTGCAGAATCTGATAAGTACTTGTATGCAGAATCGTCCTTAGAAAATAGTTTTCCTATGAAAGGCATAATCTTAGAAGTGTACAAATGATACCCCTGTTTAAACGGTGTTTTTGTAGGGACACTTGTTTCTAGTACCACAAAAGTTCCTCCAGGTTTTAATACACGTAAAATTTCGGTAAGACCTTGTGTTAGATTTTCAAAATTTCGAACTCCAAAAGCTACAGTAATAGCATCAAAATGATCGTCATCAAATGGTAATTTTTCACCATCTCCTAAAACTAGGGTGATTTTATTTTCTAAATGAAGTTGCGCTACTTTTCTTTTTCCTACCTCTAACATTCCAGGTGAAATGTCTAAACCTATAATAGATGAAGCGTTAGTTTTTGCAAGGTTAATAGCTAAATCTCCTGTTCCAGTGGCAATGTCTAATATTTTATCTGCATTAGACATTGCTACAATTTTTACTACTTTTTTACGCCATTGAATATCTATTCCAAAAGAGATTACTCGGTTTAGCCCGTCGTAATTTTCAGAAATATTATCAAACATTTTAGTGACTTGTTCTTTTTTTCCTAACGAGGAGTCTTTATATGGAGTAACTTTTTTAGACATTTTAAAAATGATATTTTGCGTTAAATAATAAAAGGGTTATTGATTGATGGCAACTACTTCTGAAATTTTTCCAGGGATTAATTGTTTCAATGTGTTTTCAATACCGCTTTTAAGTGTCATGGTAGAGGATGGGCAACCGCTACATGCACCTTGTAAAATTACTTTTACAACCTGTGTTTCTGTGTTATAAGAATCAAATGCGATGTTTCCTCCATCAGATGCTACTGCTGGTTTTATGTATTCCTCTAAAATATTAATAATAGCTAAAGAAGTTTCGTCAAGGTCTGCGGTGTCTGCAGTTGTTGAGCCGGCTGTAGAAACGTTTTCTATAATAGAAACCACTCTTTTACCATCTGCAATGTACTGTCGGATAAAATCTCTAGTGTTTGAAGTTACTTCGTCCCAATTGCTTTCAGTAGTTTTTGTAATAGAAATATAGTTTTCAGAAATAAATACCTGTTTTACAAACGGAAAAGCAAACAATGCTGCCGCAATAGGAGAATTAGCTGTATCGCTGCTGTTTTTGCATTCTACATCCGTTTCTGTTAATAGTTTATTGGTGACAAACTTTCTAACTTCTGGATTAGGTGTAGATTCTGCATACACTTCAATCGCTACTTTTTTGCTAACAGTTTCCTGAATTAAGACGCCGTTATTGTTTAAGTAAGCTTCTATTTGTTCTTTTACCTCGTCTTGCACATCAGTCCATTGAATAATGTCAAAGCGCTCAATAGCAATAAAATTAGCCGTTATAAAAATTCTTTTTACAAAAGGTAAGTGAAATAATTGTTGAGATAGGGGAGATGCTTTTGCATCGTCTATGTTATTATACTGGAAACTACCGCTAGTAAGAACCTCGTTTGAAGTGAACTTAATAATGCTGTCTTGGGTAGTGTTTTCTATAGTGAATTTGAAATTGCTCATATTGTATAAATATATTTAGGCAAAAGTACTAAAAGAAAAGGAAATAATTTTGTACTTTGTATCGTTGTTACAAAAAGATACGCTTAAAATGAAAATAAATAACGCACTTATTAAAGTCATCGTTTGTTCTGTGCTGTTTTTTACATCCTCTTTGTATTCTCAGTCAATTATAGTTGACCCCGCAGGAGAATTACCTTCTACGGATAATTTAGAAGAACTTATAGAGAGTGTTTTGATCAGTGGAGGCTGTGCTACGGTGAATAATTTTATGTCTTCTAGTAAAAGTGGAGGATTTAAAAGTTATGGGTATTTTACAAATTCAAATTCAGGATTCCCTTTTGAACAAGGAATAATTTTGAGTACGGGTAATGCTAGCACTGCTGTTGGTCCCAATAATTCTACATCAGTAAGTGGAGGGGAGTCTGGTGATGGATGGATTGGAGACGATGATATTAAAATTATTTTAGATTCGAGATTTGGTGATGATAAGGGAACACAGAATGCCACGTATGTGCAATTTGATTTTATTCCTAAAAATGAAAGGGTAAGTTTTAATTATATTTTTGCTTCAGAGGAGTGGGAGAGTGGAGGTTATGAATGTCCAGATTCTGATAATACGGTGCAGGATGGCTTTGCATTTTTAATAAAGGGACCAGGTATTACTCCAGACGCAGAATTTATAGGGGAAACGAATGAATGGAAAAATATTGCTTTAATACCCGAAACTTCTACGCCAGTAAGTATAGGAACTATATATAATAATAGTGCTTGTACTCCTAAAAGCGCCTATTCGGAATATTATAAAACAAATAGTCCTGTTGGGGGTGCGGAAGCAACCTCTTCAGCGATCCAATTTAATGCTGAGACTAAGGTGTTAAAAGTAGAAATGACGGTGGTGCCAGGGCAAGTGTATACCATGAAACTGGTGATAGCGGATAGAGATGATTCTCAGTTTGATTCCGCAGTGTTTTTAGAAGCAGGAAGTTTTAATTTGGGATTGGATATTGGAGATGATCTCACCATAACTTCTGGAAATGCGGTGTGTAGTGGAGGGATACAAGAATTACAGTCTAATCAGGATCTGAGTTTAGGTGTTTTTCAATGGAAAAAATGGAATGGTTCCGATTTTGATGATATTATAGGTGCTACAGATGTAAATTATACGGTCACTAGTAGTGGAACTTATAAGTTGGAGATAGAAATTTCTTCAGGTTGTGTAATGGAAGGTGATATTGTTGTAGAGTTTGTGGAAAAACCAACAGCTCCTACTGTTGTTTCGGACCTTTTAAAATGTGATTTGGATAATGACGGACAGTTTTCATTTGATTTAAGTTCTAAGGATTCTGAAATTTTAAATGGTCAATCAACTTCAGATTTTCAAGTTAGGTATTTTCCGACGGAGGCTGATTTAGATGCAGATACCAATGTACTGTCTTCAACAGCATATGTAAATACAACTATTACAGAAACTATTTGGGCTAGAATAGAAAATAAATTAGCGCTGTATTGCTATGAGAAAATTTCGTTTAATTTATTACTATTCGAGGGAGCATTTCCAGCCAATGCCGCGGATATTCCTGCTATTATTATCTGTGATAATACCAGTGTAGGAACTCTTTTTGATGGATTTATTCTTGTTGATTTAACACAACGTGCTACCACAATTTTAAACGGACAGAATACAGGTTTTAGCCTTGAATATTATACAGATCCTTTATTGACAGGTCTGTCTCGTGTTATAGACCCTATAAATTTTGAAAATACTGTTGCAGGAGGTCAAACAATTTATGTAAAAATGGTAAATGACCTGACAACGGTATGTTTTGCAACAACTTCTTTTGTTGTTACTGTAGAGGAAGTGCCGAAAATCCCTGTGGTTTCAGGAATTGATCAATGTGATGATGATAGTCTTAATGATGGTTTGTATAGCTTTGATTTTTCCAGTTTGAAAGATTTAGAAGTTTTAGGAAGTCAATCATCACTAGTTTTTGATGTTGTCTATTTTACCTCAGAAGCAGATGCAATTTCATTAGAAAATAGCATCACAGGAGATTATATAAACACAGTAGCTACAGAAATAATATGGGTTAGAATACATAATAAAGATAAGACGGATTGCTACAATATAAGCTCTTTTGAGTTGAATGTTTATCTAAGTGCAACACCTAAGATTCCCTCAGAAATTGAGTCACTTATTTTTTGTGATGATACAAGTTATGGAACCGAAGTAGATGGAAAAATCATTTTTGATTTGACTCAGCGTGCTACCGATATATTAAATGGACAAAATACGGGTTTTAGTCTTCGGTATTTCTCAAATGTAGCGATGGATGTTAGTTCGGAAATTGCTAATCCTACCAGTTATGTGAATCAGACTGTTGGGGGAGAAACTATTTACGTGCAAATGTATAACGATTTGAGTTTAGCTTGTGAAGCTACAACATCTTTTGATGTAAAAGTAGAAGAGAGTCCTCAGTTGGGAGCAGTGTCTGTAATTAATCAATGTGATGATGATAATGATGGTGCTTATCTATTTGATTTTTCAAGTTTAAAAGATGTGGAAATTTTAAACGGACAATCTTCAGCTACGTTTGATGTTACTTATTATGAATCAGAAACAGATGCAAATACTAAGACCAATCAAATAGAAGGGGAATATACGAACACTTTATCTATAGAAACAATATGGTATCGGATTGATAATATAGATAAGACGGATTGTTTTGTGGTGTCTTCTTTTTTGTTAAATGTCTACCCTACAGCATACCCAAAAGCAAGTGAAGATATTGTGGATTTGGCGTATTGTGACAACAGTTCTTTTGGTACGGATGCAGATGGTAGAATTGAATTTGACTTGACGGAAAGAGCATCGTCTATTTTAAACGGCCAAGATACGGGGTTTGTGTTGTCTTATTACACTGATGTGGCGATGACAAATGCTGCTGAGATTTTAACTCCTACGGCCTATGTTAATGCAACAGTTGGGACAGCAACAATTTATGTGAAAATGTCAGGGGCATTCAGTACATGTGAAGGGACTACTTCCTTTGATATTGTGGTAGATCCACTGCCTTCGATTATAGATATTGTAACATTAAAACAATGTGATAATGATTCCGATGGAATTAGCGATTTCAATTTACATGAGGCAGATACTAAGATCTCTGCTGATTATGCGAATGAGACATTTACGTACTATAAAACAAAGAGCAATGCGGAGCAATCTATAAATTCAATTAGCAATGCTACAGTTTATACAAGTGGTATTTCAAAAGTATGGGCTAGAATAGAAACCGATAAAGGATGTCATAGAGTGGCAGAAGTGGAACTTATCGTCTCCACTACTTTGATCCCTTCTTCGTTTTTAAGAGAATTTAAAACATGTGATGATGTTGTGGATGGTGATAATACGAATGGCGTATCGCTATTTGATTTTTCTAGTGTGGAAACTGAAATTTTAAATGCTGGTTATTTTCCTGTGGGTCAATTACCAATCATATCGTATTATAAAAACGAAGCTGATGCCTTGGCAGAGGAAAATAAAATTGAGGATATTACTAACTATAGGAATATTGGCTACCCTAATGAACAGTTTATTTATATTCGAGTGGATAGTGGATTGAATAATGATTGTATCGGTTTTGGGCCTCATATAAAAATAATTGTAGATAAAGTTCCTGAAGTAGAGGTGGATACGGATGGTGTGGTTTGTATGAATGACTTGCCAAAAACCATCAGTGTTAATAATAGCGACCCTTTGTTGATATATAATTGGGAAGATGCAAGTGGACTAAGTTTAGGAAGTGGAGTATCTATTGAGATTGACAAAGAGGGGGCGTACACGGTGGTAGCTGTTGATGCGGTAGGATGTGAGTCAAGCCCAAAAACAATTGTGATGTCAGTATCTGAAATAGCTGCGCTCACGATTGATGCTATTTCTGTTGAAGATAGTGGTAAAAATAATAGTATTAGTATTGATGTTACAGCCTTAGGACTTGGGGAATATGAATATGCTTTAGGTGAAATAGACGGCGATTATCAAGACGAGCCATATTTTGGAAATGTACTTCCTGGTATTCATATGTTATATGTAAGAGATAAGAACTTTTGTGGGATTGCTCAAATAGAAGTTTCAGTACTTGGTTTTCCTAAGTTTTTTACTCCTAATAATGATGGATTCAACGATTACTGGAATATTAAAGGTTTAAGTAAGAATATGTATTCTAAGGCTACAGTAGCTGTGTTTGATAGGTTTGGTAAATTGTTAAAAACCTTTGATGATAGCGATATAGGATGGGATGGGAGTTTTAATGGTTATAGAGTGCCTTCCTCAGATTATTGGTATGTAATTACACTGATAGATTTGAAAGGTGAGTCTAGAGTTGTAAAGGGGAATTTTAGTCTGATTAGAAGAGCACTTGAGTAGGCAATATTTATTTAGTTAGGAATGAGAATAGGATTTGTAACAAGATATTTTGTCTTTTTTTTGGAACTACTTTAGGCCGTGACACATGATATAAAAAAAGAGCAACGTTTTGAACATTGCTCTTTTTTTATGTCATGTGGTGTGTTCTTATATTTTAAGCGTCAATGTGGCTGTTATTTTTGAGCTATCAATATCTAATTCTGCAGCATTTACATTATAGTCATTACTAGGGTAAAAATTATATGCTTGTGTGTTATTGTCTTTTTGATAAGCAATATCAAATTTAAAACCTCTAAAATTTAATCCAGCTCCTAAAGAATATCCACTAATGTCATCCGAAGAAATCGCTGTTTTGTAAGGGTTTTGTTCTGTGTGATATCCACCTCTAAGTGATAATCGGTCTATACGCCATTCGGTACCAATTCTAATCCCAGAAGTGCTGTTTAAGTCGTTTTTAATATTGTTGTTTTCTGTAAAAAAATCATTTCCTTTAAAATGTATGTTGCTGTAGTTTTTATAACTGTAATCGACACTTATAAGCCCATGTTTATTAAAAATATAAGCCAAGCTTCCTGTAAGTTTACTAGGTGTACGTATTTTATAGGTAAAACTATTAATACCAGAATAAAATGGGAGTGTTGTGCCGGTGTTGCTATAGGTAAGCTTAGAGTCTTCTTCAATAGAGTCTTCTATTAGAGAATACCAAATAGGTGATTGGTATGAAAGACCAAGACGCATATTCTTGTTAGGTTTTGTGATCAACCCAATGCTAAATGATATTCCGTCTCCATAAGTGGAAAGCTCTTGGATATAAGAAGCGTCCAAATTATTTCCGTTACCATCATGATTGTTTTCCTCTAATATGGTTTGTTGGTAGTAATTTACATCGTAGCTATTTATGGAAGCTCCAAAATACATGTTTTTATTAAACTGTGAAGCTACAGAAAATGTATAGCGTTTGTTTTCTCCTTTTTTAAAATTACCAAAAGCTTGTCCTGTTGTTTCAGTGTATGGGTTGGTTTGATTATTTTCATCTTCATGTCCAATCCAAGTGGCAAGTCCGCTATTACCACGAGCGATCCAATTATTTTCATAATCATTGGTTCTGCTATAATTGAAGCCTAAAACTACATTTTGCCATTCGGAATTGCTTGGGGTATTAAAAACAAAAACCGCACCTGCTTGCGAAAAGTTACTGAAATCGTACTCGTTTTGAGTTGTTGTTCCGTAATAGTTACTAGAGATGGCATCGTCTCTAAAACTCATGGAAGCAGCAAATTCACTGTTTCTAAATACAGCAGCTCCTGCAGGGTTAATGTCTACGGCAGATAAATCTCCACCAAGGGCTCCAAATGCACCACTTAAGGCATTAAACCTAGCGGTTCCATTAATGTTTTCGTTTGTTAATAAAACTCCCATGTCTCCATAACTTAATGTTTGAGCACTTAGGGAAAAACTAAGGCATAAAAGCCCAATAGAAATTATTTTTTTCATATTGATTATTTTGTTGTTCGATAAAATATAGGGTATTCTTATAGTTAACTATTTGTTATTATCCGCGTCTTCTTGAACTACTTGAAGAGCTTCCGCTACTTCTAGAAGAAGAACTTCCTGAAGAGCTTCTAGTAGATGAGCTTCCTGAAGAGCTTCTGGTAGCGGAACTGTTTGATGAGCGGCTACTGCTTCTGTTATTAGAGTAGGATCTATTATTGGAAGAACTGTTTCTATTCGTCGAGTAAGATCTTTTGTTTGTCGACGAACTTCTGCTAGGAGTATACGTTCTTTTTTTAGAACTGCTTGTACTTCTTCTAGCGGTGTTTCCTGAAGAGCGATTGTTTCCTTTGTTGGAGTACACGCTACGTCTGTTTGAAGTGGAGTTACTTCTTCTTGAAATTGAATATGGATTTTTAGTATTACTTCTCCTACTAACAGAACTACTACGTCTACTTGTGCTGTATTTCTTGTTGCTATTTATAGCGTAACGTCTTTTATTAGTGGATGATGTTCCACGTTTTCCATAAGAAGTGTAACTATCTGCTCTTCTGCTTTTGTAATAATGTGGTCTATAAGAGTTATATCCATAATGACTATTGAATCCATAGTAATTGTTATATCTATAATTTCCATAGTAATCACCATAATAAGAATTGTAGTATCCATAATTGTAAGCATAATATGGATTGTGGTAAGGATGGTAATTTCTCCAAGGGTTGTAATGGTGGCTTCCATAATAATAAGAAGAACCGTAAGGGTAATAATAAGGATAGTTCCAGGAGTTATATCCATAGTAATATGGAGAGCTGTGTACACTTATACTGATATTGTCCGTTTGTTCCCAAGGAGAATTGTATTCACTGTAACTATCATCCGATTCGTATTCAGTTTCATAATCGATGTCTTCAATATTTGTAACAATATCTTCGGGCTCTAAATTAGTGTAATCCATAGAAACGTAATCACTAAAATAATCACTTCCAGAGATAGTTGTAGTTTGGGTGTGACTAATAGGAGTAGTTATTGTTCTTTGTTGAATGATTTGTTCATCTGAAGCGTAGATACCATCATCATCAGTGTGGTACACACTTTGGTAAGTCCCACAAGAGGCTAAACTTGCAAAAAGCATTAAAAATAAGCCTGTTCTAAGGTGTTTGTGCTTTAAAAATGTAAAAACTTCCATAATCAGTATGATTTTTATTAGTTGAACAATCTAAAAATAATTAGTTTTGCTGCAAATTAGTATTTATATTGTAGAAAGTTGCAATATTTATGCCAAACTTATTATTATATGAGCAAGAACTTAACGAAACGAGATCAAGATTATTCCAAGTGGTATAATGAGCTAGTTGTTAAAGCTGATTTAGCTGAAAACTCTGGTGTTAGAGGTTGTATGGTTATCAAACCTTATGGCTATGCAATTTGGGAAAAAATCCAAGCAGAATTGGATAGAATGTTTAAGGAAACAGGACATGAAAATGCGTATTTCCCCTTGCTTATACCCAAATCATATCTAAGTAAAGAAGCACAACATGTAGATGGTTTTGCTAAAGAATGTGCTGTAGTAACACATTATAGATTGAAAAATGCAGAGGATGGTAGTGGTGTCGTAGTAGATCCGGAAGCAAAATTGGAAGAGGAATTAATTATTAGACCTACTTCTGAAACGATTATATGGAGTACTTATAAAAGGTGGATTGAATCTTATAGAGATTTACCTTTGAAAATTAATCAATGGGCAAATGTGATGCGTTGGGAAATGCGTACTCGTTTGTTTTTGCGTACAGCTGAATTTTTATGGCAAGAAGGACATACAGCGCACGCTTTAGAATCAGAAGCAATAGAAGAGACTAAATTAATTTTAGATATCTACGAGGAGTTTGCACAAGATTTTATGGCTATGCCGGTTATAAAAGGTGTAAAAACCGAAAGTGAACGCTTTGCTGGGGCTTTAGATACTTATTGTATAGAAGGACTGATGCAGGATGGAAAAGCATTACAAGCAGGGACCTCACATTTCTTAGGACAGAATTTTGCAAAAGCATTTGATGTTCAATATACTTCTAAAGAAGGAAAGAGAGAGCATGTTTGGGCGTCTTCTTGGGGAGTTTCTACACGTTTGATTGGAGGATTGATTATGACGCACTCGGATGACTTAGGATTGGTGTTACCTCCTAAATTAGCGCCGATACAAGTGGTGATCGTTCCTATCCATAGAAACGATGATCAATTGGATGCTATTTCCGAAAAAGTAAAAGGATTGGTAAAAGAATTGAGAAAAGTAGGAGTGTCTGTTAAATTTGACAATAGAACCACGCATAAGCCTGGATTCAAATTTGCCGAATATGAACTAAAAGGAGTGCCTTTGAGAATTGCAATGGGGCCAAGAGATCTTGAAAATGGAACGGTTGAAATAGCCCGTAGAGATACTTTAACAAAAGAAACGATCGATTTTGATGGAATCGTACCTTTTGTACAAGAAACTTTAGACGCTATTCAGGACAATTTGTATCAACGTGCGTTAACCTATAGAGAGGAACATACAACCGAAGTGGACACTTTTGACGAGTTTAAGAAAGTATTAGAAGGAAAAGGTGGATTTATTTCTGCACACTGGGACGGAACTACCGAAACAGAGGATAAAATAGCCGAAATTACCAAAGCCTCAATACGTTGCATCCCTTTAGGAGCAAAGGAAGAGGAAGGAATTTGTGTGTTTTCAGGTAAGAAATCGATGCATAGAGTACTGTTTGCAAAATCTTATTAAAAGTTTTTGCAAAAAAGTGTTGCTAGATTCAAAAAAGAGTGTAGTTTTGCAACCGCAATCGGAAACATAAACGATGTTGTTTAAGTTGAAGTTGCAAAATTAGGTCCGTTCGTCTAGGGGTTAGGACGCATGGTTTTCATCCATGTAACAGGGGTTCGATTCCCCTACGGACTACAAGAAAATAAAGCTTGTGTAAGTAGTTTTAAAGTTATATATTTGCACTCGGAAAAACAAATAACGGTCCGTTCGTCTAGGGGTTAGGACGCATGGTTTTCATCCATGTAACAGGGGTTCGATTCCCCTACGGACTACAAGAATTATCAATTTAGAAAGTAATT
>Ga0209395_1003301_pt1 | contig 20102 bp, 15 predicted proteins | sample GOMGulsemesocosm_3_FD_184635 | JGI IMG/M metagenome (GOLD analysis project Ga0209395, IMG submission 184635) | Methane-oxidizing microbial communities from mesocosms in the Gulf of Mexico - GOM9D Gulf of Mexico (SPAdes) (version 2) | ecosystem: Environmental > Aquatic > Marine > Cold seeps... | reverse complement strand
GCACAAATCACGCATTATCATTGGTCACGGGTATAAAGGGGCATAAGGTCAATTATAGTTTTCTTTAGGAAGGTTTCGGTGGCTTAGCCACCCAAAAGTAAACTATAACTTACCTTTGGTAATAGAGTAAGCATAGTCACAGCAAAAGTTAACTATTATTGACTTTTGGGTGTTTTTTGACTAGTTTATATTTAAAAGTAATCTAAAGTTAACTTATGGTGTTGTATGTCAATGAAGCAAACGTTAGGTCGAGTAGTTAAAAGCACTACGATGCCAGATTTAACAAAAAGCTTTTCACCTGTGCAGTTAGCTAAAGCAATTACAGCTAAGCGCACAGGCATGAAGCTTACATTGGTTGACGTATCTGAAGCACTATCACTCTCAAAACCTACTCTGATCAAAATTGAAAAGGGTGATACCAATGTTAAACTCGTCAATATATTAAAAGTGATGGAGTATCTTGGTTTGTCATTCAATGTTATCTCTGATGAACATACACAAAATAACAATACTACCGGAGCAAGTGATGACCAATGGTACTAATGCAAATAATTTGTATGTGTTCATAGGTCATCATAAAAAAATCGCCACGATCAGTATTCCTATTGGCTCTGATACCGAAATTTCATTAACTTATGAGTCCTCATGGGTTGAAGAAGGCTTCGCTATTTCACCCTATCTTCCTTTGAACGGTGGCTTTGATCACCGAGCAGTTCGAAATTACTTACAAAATTTACTACCTGAAGGAAAAGGGCTAGAAGAGATAACCAGCAATACCACTATTTCCAAGAATAATACCTTTGGTTTGATTAAGATAATTGGCGAGGAAACCTCAGGTGCACTCTCGTTTAGAGGCAACAATAGCACCGCAAAAGAGACGACTTTTCGAGAAGTCACTGTACAAGAGTTAGATAGTAAGCTCGCTAAGTTCAAAGAAGTGGGAGAGTCTATTACTTATTGGGATGGCCGCACTAGACTGTCAGTTGCAGGTGTTCAGGATAAGCTTAATCTACTTGAAGTAGATGGTAAACTAGGGTTTGGTGAAGGCGAGTTGTGCTCCAATAAGATCTTTAAATTCGAGACAGGAAAAGCACCTTTTATCGCCGTGAATGAGCTATTTACCATGTTGCTCGCGAGTGAAGCAGGCCTTGAAGTTTCTCATGTTGAAGTGCGAACATATGGTGGCGTGAGAGCTTTTGTAATTGAGCGTTTCGATAGACGTATTACATCCAAGGGGAACCGTGTGCTACGCCGTCATGTTATTGATGGTTGCCAGGCGGCAAACCTTCCTCCTTCCTATAAGTATGAACGCCAATATGGTGATGAAGGCGACGGCATCTATATTCGCGATGGTGTTTCGTTTCCAAAATTATTTTCGATAAAAACGACTAATAATGAGGCGTATCAGGCTCAACTCGTTCGTTGGATGACGTTTAATATCTTAGTACGCAACTATGATGCACATGGAAAAAATATCAGTTTCTTTGTAGGAAGAAATAGTTTAGAGCTAACGCCATTTTATGACCTAGTGAATATAGAAGCCATCATCAGAGAAATACAAAAGCAGAAGATCGACGTCACTAGTGGCAGGAATAATAGTATTTCACAACACTACGCGATGTCCATTGGAGAGTACAATACAGGAAGTCCAGGAAACTTTAATAACCCTATCACAGCGTATATGCTAGCCGACTTTGCTGACGAGTTTAGAATATCACTACCTCGTGTGCAGTTACTCGTGAATCAAATGATAAAATCGGTTCTCAACACAGTAGATGCAGCGAAAAACAAAGCCCTTGAACAGGGTTTGTCAGACGCAGAAGTTGGGCATATTGATTTGTGTATCACGATTATCAGAGAAGCTGCTGAGCGGTTACAGGAAGAAGTTAAACAGTTGCCTGCTATGAAGGGATTGTTTGAATAAGGGAGCTTATCGTTAGCCATCGATATAATATGATGCAAAAAACGCTATAGCTGAACGACATAAATTCAGCCCGTAATAGTTCAACCAGATATCAACGCCCCTCACAACACGTCAGTAACACAACCAAAATCAGTTACTGAGGAGCATGACGGAGCGCTATGTGGCCAAGAATTATTGTTATAATCTCAGGCTCAGCGCTTTACCCTTAGCGCGTGAGACACAGGCGGTTAGTTTTTTGCCGTTAGCGTGCTCTTGAGCAGATAAAACGCAATCGCGATGATCAATATCTCCTGCAACGACCTCACAGACACAAGTGGCGCATAATCCCATTTCGCAAGACGTGGCTATGGTCACCTTAGCACGTTTGGCCGCCTCAACAATCGATTCGTTCGCACCAACCGTGACCGTCTTATTGGACTGAGTTAATGTCAGCTCAAACGGTTGATTAACAATATCATTCGAGTGTTCAGTGCCTACTTTTGATGCGCTAAACGCTTCCAGATGGATATTATCGCTCGACCAATTATCCGATGTAGCCTGCTCAACAAAATGCTGCATAAATAACGTTGGGCCACAAATATACAACTCGTTGTCGACCATAGGCTTGCCGATAATTTTAGAAATATCACGTTGTTGCAAGCTCAAATCTCGGCTGTAGTAATAACAAATATTCTGCTGGTATGGGCTGTTGGTCAGTTCATCGGCCAATGGTAGTTCATCTGGCGAGCGCGAAAAAACATGTAACGTAAAGTTTTTATTGTGACTATGTAAATACTTTGCCATCGATAAAATAGGCGTGATACCGATCCCACCAGCCACGAGTTGATAACGTGCGGCATTAGGCCCCAAGTGAAAATGGTTGCGAGGAAAACTCACTTCAATCTGTTTATTTAGCCTGAATTCGCGGTGTAGCGCCACCGATCCACCACGCCCGTTCTCGTCACACTTAACCGCGATAACATAGCGATCGCTATCCTTACTGTCATTACACAATGAATATTGCCTCACGAACTGCTCATTGATATGAACATCAATATGGGCGCCGGGGGAGAACTTAGGCAAAATAGCACCGGTCGGCGAAATCAATTGATAGCGCTTAACACCGACGGCCACACCGTCAATTTTATCAATCTTAACCGTGATTAACGCGTCCATCTTGACTCGAGCCTCTACCGGTCGGTAGGTTTTCTCTACCACATAACGACGCGGGATCTCCCGTGCTAATAGCGTTTCACCTAGCGCCCATACTTTGCGATAGCGATGCCAAGGAATGGATGGGAACAGGTGATGCACCGGGTGCAAATCTTGATTGGTCAGTAGCAGTCCTGCCCATAACGGCATGTCGACGACCTCAGTAGCCGTAAAAGGTTGCTCACTTTGCTTAATACCGGCGGGATGTGGAGCATGGGCGAAAAAATACACTAGAATGACATAACCAACTCGTTGAGGTAACAGATAAATCATCACAAATTCAAGTGCATAAGGCGATAGTAACCAACCGCCATACCACGCGACAAAAATAATCGAAGTCCGCGCAAAGCTACGGAGATCAGAAGCAGTGAGATCACGATGGTTTTGAGCTATCCATACGCCCCAATAAAGATCTTTGACCAGTGCGTACAACATACATCTTACGATGCCTCCACTGGCAAATTTAATATCAGGATCTCGCTGAGCGTCACCAGTAAACCGATGATGGGTGAGATGCAATAGACGATACAACTTAGTTGACATGCCGGGAAAATAAATAAAGGCGCCGAGCGTTCCGGCGGCCTCATTGAGCCACGGCTTGCGTGACACCGCGCCATGGGTTGCGTCATGTAAAATGGTGAACATCGACAGCATGCTGTAGCCATTAAGTAACATCATCACCAGATAGTGAATATGTCCTGATAGATAGGCCCAGGTGCTGCTAAAAAATACGACATAGCCGGCGATGGTATAGAGCATTTGCAGGCCAAAGGTCTCAATGGTGTTTAATTTGATAAAGTTCGGATGCTGAGTAATTTGGCACAGCAAGTCATTGGCTCTAGTTTGGAGTGTCGTATCCATTAAGTTTCCTTCATTGGCATATGTTTAAACATGATGTTGTTGAATGAACAGTTTATAATCAATTAGTGAACTTATGCCCTATAATATGAACCATAGAATATTAAAAAGTGTCCATTTATGACTAAACTAGAACATCAGAAGAGTGCATGGCAGCTGGTGCAGCAGACGTTAGCGACTCAGCCGATCGTGAGTCAGGCGTTAGTTCATCAGTCAGAACTGTATTTTGAACGCTATATTTGTCAGCCAATGACGTTTTCGGTTGCGCCGCTGCCAGCGATTTTATTGGGGACACAATTTGGCGGGACGAAGATAGTTGGCGAGGCGGTGGAGCCGGAATTTCAGGCCGATTTTTTCACCGGGTTTTCGGTCATTATCCCGGCGAATTGCGCCACCAATTGGCACTTTGCCGGCGTCACTGATATGGCATTGATATTTATTCCTTTAACGTCGACCGAACCCTCACATCAAGCTATCGTGCAATATATGCAGGACATTACGGCACCTATTCCAGTGACCGAACCGTTGTTGTCGATGAGCATTCAGCACATCGCGCAAGATTTATTTAAGCAACAGCCCAATCATCAATTCGTTAATCATTTGGCCATGGTCGCACTAGAGCAGGTAAAGAGAGAGTTAGAGCAGCAACAGGAAATCAACGTTAAACCGAGTTATCAGCAGCTTAATCGAATTCAGCGGCTAATAGGCTACATTCAAAACAATCTATCACAGCCACTAACGATAGCCACATTAGCGGCTCAAGTTGATATTAGCGCCACCCATTTGAGGCGTATTTTCCTGGCGGCTACAGGCAGTCCAATCCATCAATTTATTATTCACCTTCGGCTCAAAAAAGCCCGTGAGTTTCTTATTTCGACCGAGATGCCACTTATCCAAATATCGACGGCGCTAGGTTTTAACAGTCAAAGTCATTTTATTACGGTGTTTAAAAGAGTCCACTCGACAACACCAGCGCGCTATCGTCAACGCTTCTCAACCTAAGAATAGGTATTACGGCGCCCATTGAAAGGATCACAAGGATAGTCGGGAGATTAAGATAAGAAGCGATTAACTCTCTATAAAAAGAGCTAATCGCCTTTGAGGATTAGTTATTCAGATGATGGGACGCCGCGGCTGAGAACACCACATCAGTCGAACTGTTTAGCGCTGTTTCAGCTGAATCCTGGATCACGCCAATAATGAAGCCAATCGCCACCACTTGCATCGCGATGTCATCATTAATACCAAACAGGCTACAAGCCAATGGAATTAATAATAGTGAACCACCAGCCACACCAGACGAGCCACAAGCCGCAACAGAAGCTACTACGCTAAGTAATAGAGCTGTTGTGAAATCTACATCAACATTTAACGTGTTAGCGGTTGCCAGCGTTAGTACGGTGATCGTAATGGCAGCGCCCGCCATATTAACCGTCGCACCCAGTGGAATCGATACCGAGTATGTGTCTTCATGTAGATCTAGTTTCTTACATAGTGCCATGTTAACCGGAATATTAGCCGCTGAGCTACGCGTAAAGAAGGCGGTGATACCCGACTCACGTAAACACGTAAAGACCAATGGATAAGGGTTTTTCTTGGTCACTAGAAAGACAATCAACGGGTTAACTAGTAAGGCAATCATGAGCATAGAGCTCACCAACACAATCACTAAGTGGCTGTATTCGCTTAGCGTTGAAAAGCCCGTAGTGGCCACGGTATTAGCCACAAGACCTAAGATACCCAACGGCGCAAACTTAATCACTAGACGGACGATAAATGAAACGGCATTAGCGAGGTCACCGACCATCACCTTGGTCGACTCACTGCCCTGCTTTAAGGCAAAGCCTAAACCGATGCCCCAAGCCAAGATCCCGATAAAGTTGCCGGTGGCAATGGCATTGATTGGATTATCAACCACCTTAAACGCTAGTGTATATAGCACTTCGCCCAAGCCTTGTGGCGGATTTGCGGTTGCGCCAGCCAAATCGAGCGTCAGTACGGTTGGAAACATAAAGCTCATCACAACAGCGATAAGTGCCGCCGTTAGCGTCCCAATGAAGTACAGACCAACAATGGGCTTTAAATTAGCATCGCTGTTGGTTTTTTGATTAGCAATTGAGGAAGCGACCAACACAAAGACTAAAATCGGGGCCACCGCTTTTAAGCCACCAACAAATAGTGAGCCGAAAAACGATAATGATTTAGCAATATCTGGTGCAGTAAGGGCAATGATAACCCCGAAGAATATCGCGATAATGATTTGACTAACCAAACCCAGCGATTTAATACGATTAAGCGCAGAACTCATAAGACAACCTTATTGTTATTAGAATAGAGTAAAGCGATGTTTTATCAGGTCACTAGCGGCTTGTCTATGATTATAATGAAAGCCCGACCACCATTGCGGTGATCGGCACGGCAAGCGCATTATAAATATCGCATGCCATAATCCATACTATTACGAAAAATCGCCGTAAATCCATCCGTGGAGACTTATTTTTCGTCCATGAAAAAGATGTTTTTCTTCACATGCACGGACAATGTCAATTGACCGCTCCGGATCCTGAGGGTTTCAATTTCTCAGAGGAATTGATTGACTAAATATTGCTTTGAAATGGAGAAAAACCATTTTCAGGGATGAAAATTAGAGCTACATGGACGTATTCATACGTTTTTCGACATTCAAAGGAATATTTCGTTGCAGCCGCTAAAATTAAATTAATACGCTCTTGCCGTGCGGTGATCGGGCTTTGAGTTAAGGAGCAGCTCACTCAGCTACAGCAACCGTTTCCTTAAGGTCTTTATCTATGTCGGCTTGGTTAAATAACACCGGACGCCACGTTTTCTCGGCATACATCTTGGTTTGATCATCAAAATGCATCGACTGTGGATCATGTGACTGACTAAAGGTCAGTATCGCTTGAGCTTGTGGGCCCTGCGGCGTCATTTCCAGCGCCATCGCAAAGCTGGTGCCGTAGTTAATCCGGTACGCGGACTCACCATCGAGCAATGACAATTGCGTGCCCTCTTGCTGCTCACCAATAGGCAAGGTTTCAAAGACCGAGCTACTAGCCGATGGTCTAGCGGTCTCAGCCATGTTCATCACACCTTCGAAGCTGTAGCCACCAGTCACCGCAATATAGATGTCATTCTTAATGACGTACTGAATATCTCCCAGTGCACTATCTAACGCAATACCGTTTGTCATTAAACGAACCACCGCGCCCGCAAAGGCTTTAAGTGCATTGTCGGGGTTTAAGTCGGTCGGCGTTGTGGCGGGATTGTCGGCATCAAATGATGTCTTAAACAATGACGGCGCTAAATTGGTATGACTCGACCAACGGTAGGCTTGCAAGAACTCACGCATCAGATGAGCCCCTCTACTATCAACGTTGTAATAACCATCCCACGCTTTTAATACACCACAAGCTGGTGTTAAGTCTAAGTCTTGATCACCCACAGTCACTATCGGCGTCTTTTCACATAAAGCCACTAATTGGCCACGTAGCTTGCCAGAGAATAACGAGCGGTTATCGGTGATCGTATCGCGCAGTTCAGTGAGGCTAAATAGATTATCTTCACCGGCAACGCCCATTCCTGACATATCAGAAATAAGCTGCGCATTATGACGCGTGCGGGTACTACGTTCGGTGCGCTCTGGTCCATAGATAATACTGTAGCCTTCAAGCGGCTTCGACACATTGGTCAGCCAGTGACTACTGTTAGCATTAAAGACATAATCATCGCGTACTTGTTTAGGCGCAGCGGCCACCGAACGTAAGCCAGGCGTGACGCTAGACTCATATTCAAGCCATTCATGTGCTGAGGTGTTACCAGGCAACATCAGAGAACCACCACCGTGCATCCATAGGCTTGCCACTGGCTGCTTCTTAATCGCAGCCTTGACGTAACTTTCGGTTGCCGCACTAAAAGCAGGAACGTTAGTGGCATCGATATAAGTTGCCTTACCTGTCTTGTCTACCATGATAGTGTTAACCCAAGGATTACCTTGAATTTCTTTGAACTTAGTCGTGATATCTTCGGTGCTGGTTGCGCGATTGATCGCTAGCCACTGATCCAATATTTGACTGTTGCCCGCATTGGCATCGCGGTAAGTAATAGCGCTAGTTTCAGACCAACCTAAGAATGAACTGATACTACTCATATCGACCATAGGACCAAAATGACTGTAGTAGACTGTTTTGGGTACTGTCATCGTCTCACCACCGCCGATAGCCACTTCCACCGACACATCTTTGGTCGTCATCGCAATTGATTTACCATCGAACATATAGCGGGTAGCGTCTGCTGGATCTAACGTCAATTGATAAAGAGTAAAGTGTTTCGCTTGAGATACCGTATGTGTCCACGCGACATCTTTATTAAAGCCGACTAGCACGCCCGGTAAGCCTGCAAAAGTAACACCGGTGACATCTAACTCTCCGGGGATGGTCAGGTGATTTTCGAAGAAGCGCAGCTCGCCATCCCACGGGAAATGGGGATTAGCCATCAGCAATGCATTGCCAGACTCTGAACGAGTGGCACCAATGCCCCAACCGTTGCTACCGATACCCTGATTTTTTAGCACTAACTCAGGATCTAACTGAACATCTAATTTCGCATATTGCGCCGCTCCCTTAACGGAATTATTAACATTATCAGTTACAGGGGGCGCTGCGGCTGCGACAGCAGGAATCAAACGTCGACCACTGGCCAGTAGTGAAATGTCCATGGTGTAGGCTAACAGATCGGTTGCCTCAATTTCGGTGACCCATGGAGCGCCAACACAAGGGGTTGGATAGTTGGCACTTGAGCCGCGCTTCGCTAACGAATCATTAAACCCCTTGGCGTATCCCTCCAATACCTGTTGCGCCTGTGGCGAAATGTCATCCCAAGCAGCAACGGCCTGCCCAGATAAATCCAACGCTTGATAACCGATATCACTCGCTAAGTTCTCATTGGCAGTGCCTGGACCAAGATACAAAGATTTTAGCCCTTTGAGTTTCATGAGCTGTTCTGACAGCGTACACATATTGTCTTTCATTTGTGCATGTGCGACGCCATAACCTAAGCTACCGTACGTGTCTGCAGTAATATGTGGCACACCGAAACTGGTGTATTTGATTTGCGCCGAATAAGGCGCGCGCTCTGCGGCGACTTCATCGACTTTTTCATTATCATCGTTAGAGCAACCGACTAAGGCAACGCTCAAAGCGATGGCAGACAACTTAAATGTTAAACTTTTCAAAATGACTCTCCAAGGGCATAGAGCGATGAGATGGCGCAAGCTCGCTCTTTATTATTGTTGAGTTAATGCTCTACCACACTATCATTCATCTTATTGGAGGGATATACCATTTTTAGCTTTGACTAACATTTAGTCAAAAAATGTTAGTCGCTAGTATAATGAAAACACTAAATATTTGATATTTATCACCTTACCTAAGTGGTATAGTATTTGCTTACTAGGTGAAGTGACTAACAACGAGGACCACCCATGCATTCTATCTGGCATATTTGCCAATTTGAGCTAACCCGACTCTTTCTAACCAAGCGCGGCGGAGTTTTATTACTCGCCTTTGCTATTATCTGGCTATTTATCTTTAAATACCCTGTGTTGCAAGCATCTAACATCCTCAGCGATTCCAGTTTCGGCGACAATATCACCGCCTTCTCGCAACAGCTAAACTTACAGCATTTAATGGAGTGGAATTATAGCGAGTTGGCGATTTACTGGTTGTTCGCTGTGTTCGCCTTTCCAATAACCGCAGTGTTAATGAGCTCAGATCAACTCGCCTCTGATGCCAACCGCGGTACGCTGCGCTTCATACTACTACGCTGCTCACGAAGCCAATTATTAGTCGGTCGTTTTTTAGGTCAGTTACTTATTGTTATCAGCCTGATCACCATGACCTTGCTCGCGGCTTTTGCGATGGGCCTTTATCGAGATCCATCATTAGCAATGAGCGCGATATCCGAACTCATATTTGTTGGCTTTAATCTCTTATTAATCGCGATGCCTTTTATCGCCGTGACTAGCTTATTAAACATCGTCATGAAATCATCAAAACTATCGATAGTCATGATGATTATTGTGTTGCCCATCTCTCATTCAATCATTAGCTATCTCGGCACTTATTTTTCACCGCTCGATCACTTGTTGCTTATCCTGCCGGGTATTGGGCTCATCGACGCGGTACAAATGCCGCAGTTAGAGCTATCGCAAACCACCGTCATTCCATTCTTACAAACCATCGCCTACTTGGCCGCCGCGCAGTTGTTATTGACGAGGAGAGCACTATGAGTACCTTAATTTCTTGCCAAGGCATCAATAAATTTTACGGCAGCAAGCAAGCATTGCGCGATGTCAGTTTCGAGCTAGAACAAGGCACCACCACCGCGCTTGTTGGCCCCAATGGCGCGGGGAAAACCACCCTTTTTAGCATCTTATGTAATTATCACCTACCGAGCTCAGGACAAGTCAGTATTTTAGGGCATAAACCCGGCAGTAATGCGCTATTTGGACAGGTAGGAGCCCTACCTCAAGACGCGCAGCTTGACCCTCGATTTGCAATTAAACATCAACTAGAGCTCTACGCTAAACTCCAAGGATATAGCACAAAGCAAGCGCGTATCGAGTGTCAGCGGGTACTGGAAGTTGTAGATTTGAGCCAGACGATTAACGAGCGCCCCGGCGCGTTAAGTCACGGCATGCGCAAACGAGTGAGTATTGCTCAAGCTCTTATTGGTGAGCCTAAATTAGTGATGCTGGATGAGCCAACCGCCGGCCTCGATCCAGCTAATGCCAAGAATATTCGTCAGTTAGTGATGGCTCTTAATGGACAGGTAAATTTTGTCATTAGCTCTCACAACCTCGACGAGCTCGAGAAGCTGTGTGACACGGTGCTATTGCTCGAGCAGGGCAAACTGAGCCAACAAAAGGTCGGCCAACTCAGCACAGAAGCGTCACGTAGTGTCACGCTTTTATTAGAAGGTAATCAGGATAATGCGGTTGAAATACTGAAACAATTCCCATCAATAACCACGGTAGCCCCACTGAATAAACAGGAGTTTATTTTGCATTACGATGCCACTGAGCATCCTAGTTTTGATATAGAGTTACTGCAACTGCTGGCGAAGAACAACGTTAGCTACCGCCAATTGACCAAAGGCTTATCGTTAGAGCAGCAGCTGTTCTCTTAACGCAGAAAATTATCTAATAAGAATTGCAGCCGGCGTTGGTTTGCTGGCACGGCAAACGCCTTATCTAGCACCTTGATCAGTTGACCGCGCCCTAACAAGGCGCGATTAAGCGCTAAATAATACGGTTCCGGCGTTAAACAGCCCACGGGCTTTAAGCGCATTGCCCCCATCAAATGACTCTCCAGTATCCGTTGAAACTCACGGATATCAAGCGCGATGATATCGACTCGATTCTTATATAATAGCGAAATGAGACGCGGCAACACATTGGAGCCTGATATCATAAAAATCGCGTCCAGTTTTTTCTCCACCAAGCTGTTAAGCTCAACGCCGTAGGCATAACCTTGCACCAGTCCTAGCGTCACACCGTCGAGCCGTAGCGGTTTTTCATAGGACCACTGGTTATTTCGTTGGGTGATGAAGCAAGTTTGATAATAGCCAATGGGCGTATGAGTGTAACTTAATGCCTTGGCTTCGGTTGCACCAACGGTTAGTAACCCATCGCTCACGCCCTGTTTTGCTTGATCGATAGCACGGGACCAGGGCACCACACGAATGTTTAGGCTGACGTTATATCGCGCTAATATTTCGCCAACATATTTCGCTACGGCACCACCATCGCGCTGGCACACATAGGGGCACCAATGGGTCGCCGTTAAATTAAGCGATTTCGGCAATGGGCTATCTTCCGCTATCGCGGTTGCGGAGATAATCCCTATCAATATTGCACTCATGCGCATAAACTGCCCCAATCATTCGCAACGGTATTATACCAACCAAGAAAAGTACCTGACCATTTTTAACGGCCTAAATTGCCGATGGCTGCGTTATTTCTTTTCTATGTAAAATAACTACATACGTAAAGAAACGCCTTGCCATAGTCAATTTTTACTCGTAAAAGAGTAGACCACTCACTTACCTCGATTGGTATTAGAGCTTAGACCACAATGCCGTTTTTAATCACTTGAAGGCAAGGATTAACCCCGAATTGATAGCTTAACTGCGCGGGATGCTCGATGTCCCACAATACTAAATCGGCTTGTTTTCCCACGGTTAGGCTACCAACATTATCAATAATATTTAATGCCTTAGCCGCATTTACCGTAACACCTGCGAGCGCTTCATAGGGCGTCATTCTAAACAGGGTGCATGCCATATTTAGCATCAGTTGTAGCGAACATAGTGGTGACGAACCCGGATTCGCGTCAGTCGCAATCGCCATTGGCACCTGGTGTTTTCTAAGGAGCTCGATCGGCGGTGCCTGTGTTTCACGTAAAAAATAGAAGGCGCCCGGCAACACCACCGCGGTGGTTCCCGCCGCCTTAATCGCCTTAATTCCGGCTTCGTCGAGATATTCGATATGATCCACTGATAACGCATTAAAGCTGGCGGCCAACGCGCTGCCGCCTAAATTAGACATCTGCTCTGCATGCAACTTAACCGGCCGACCATGCGCTTTAGCCGCCTCGAACACGCGCCGCGTCTGACTCAAACTAAATCCCACCGATTCACAAAAGACGTCCACTGCATCCGCCAGGTTTTCATCCACCACTGCCTGCATCATCTCGCCACAGACTAAATCAATGTAACCATCACTATTGTCTTTAAACTCTGGTGGTAGCGCATGCGCGCCTAGAAACGAGGTCTTTACATCCACCGGATGATGCTCACCTAACAGACGCGCGATACGTAGCATCCTGAGTTCTGTTTCAACATCCAAGCCATAGCCAGACTTAATTTCAACCGTGGTCACCCCTTCTTTCATCAGCACGTTCAAACGATTTTTGGCACTCACATAAAGTGTCTCATCATCGGCCTCGCGTGTCGCTTTGACTGTAGAGACAATGCCACCACCGGCAGCTGCGATGTCTTGATAACTCGCGCCCTCCAACCGCATCTCAAATTCCTTGGCGCGATTGCCACCATAGACCAGATGTGTGTGACAATCGATCAGTCCCGGCGTTAACCAGCCACCCTTTCCCTGATAAGTTGGGGTCGAAAACACATCAAATTCAGGTAAATCACTACGTTTACCCAGCCAGGCAATACGACCGTCCTTAATCGCCAACGCCGCATTGTCGATGATGCCATAATCCCCGCCTTCCATTGTCGCAAGATTAAGATCAAACCAAACACTATCAAACACTTGACTCATATTGCCGTTCCTTTATGTAATTTTACTATTGAAAATAATACGCGCAACCACTTGTATATACAAGTTGGTTGTGACATTTTATATAGCCTATACCGTAGTTTAGAGATTGATCATGGCGCCCGCAAAGTTTGAGCAAATAAAACAGTACATCTGTCAGAAAGTTGATGCTGGCCACTGGCAAGAGAGCGATAAAGTGCCTTCAGAGAATGCGCTATCGCAACAGTTTGTTTGTAGCAGAATGACTGCCCGCCGCGCCATTACGGAGTTATGCGAGACAGGATTACTAGTACGTAGCCAAGGGCGCGGCACCTTTGTAGCCACCCTAAAATCGCAATCATCGTTAATGGAAATACGCAATATTAGCGATGAAATACGCGAGCGCGGACATCAGTATAGCGTTCACGTTGTTGAATTACTGGAATTAACAGCGACCAAAGAGCACGCGTTCACACTAGAGGTCGATGAAGGTAGCTCAATCTTTTTTTCCTCACTCATTCACCTCGAGAACGATTTACCGGTGCAATTGGAACTACGCTACGTTAACCCTAAGATGGTCAGTGGCTATCTTAACAATGATTTTAGTCAGCACACACCGCATGAATTTTTGAGCATGGCGGCTCCGCTAACCGAAGCGGAGCATATTATCGAGGCTGTGATGCCTGATGTGACGGTTTCACAGCAACTAAAACTTCAGTCAAATGAGCCCTGCCTAGAGATTAAGCGGCGCACATTCAGCTCCAAAGGTGTGGTCAGTTTCGCCCGCCTCATTCACCCAAGTAGCCGCTTTAGACTCGGCGGCCGTTTTAGCGTAACGAAAATGTAGAAGGAAATAGCAATGGCAGATAAATCCGATCCTCGCTTAGATGAAAGCCGCGTTATACATGCGCCAACAGGCACCACCCTGAGCTGTAAAAGTTGGCTAACCGAAGCGCCAATGCGCATGTTAATGAACAATCTCGACCCGATGGTGGCAGAGCATCCGCAATCACTGGTTGTGTACGGCGGTATAGGTCGCGCCGCACGCAACTGGGCGTGCTATGACAAAATTATTGAGACACTACAGCGGCTCGAAGATGATGAAACACTCCTCGTCCAATCAGGCAAACCAGTGGGCGTTTTTAAAACCCATAACGATGCGCCCCGCGTACTCATCGCTAACTCCAATTTAGTGCCGAACTGGTCCAGTTGGGAGCATTTTAATGAGCTCGATCGTAAAGGGCTTATGATGTACGGGCAAATGACCGCCGGCAGCTGGATTTACATCGGTTCTCAGGGCATTGTTCAAGGCACCTATGAAACCTTCGTTGAAATGGCGCGCCAACACTTTGATGGTGAGTCGACTGGAAAATGGATCTTAACCGGTGGCCTCGGTGGTATGGGCGGCGCGCAACCACTCGCGGCGACGATGGCTGGCTATTCAATGTTAGCGGTTGAAGTGGATGAAAGCCGGATCGATTATCGCTTGCAGACGGGCTATGTCGACAAGAAGGCCACCAGTGTCGATCAAGCATTAACGATGATTTATGACGCAACAACCAAAGGTGAAGCAATTTCCGTTGGATTATTGGGTAACGCAGCAGATGTCTATGCCGAACTGGTGGCACGCAATGTCACCCCTGACGCCGTCACTGACCAAACCAGCGCCCACGATCCACTCAACGGCTACCTGCCGCAAGGCTGGAGTATGGAACATGCGGCTGAGCAACGCAAAGTCGATGAAGCTGGCGTAGTAAAGGCCGCTAAGGAGTCAATGGCAGTGCAGGTTAAAGCGATGCTAACCATGCAACAACGCGGCGCGCCGACGGTAGATTATGGCAATAACATTCGTCAGATGGCTTATGAAGCAGGGGTCGACAACGCGTTTGATTTTCCGGGGTTTGTACCCGCTTATGTCCGTCCGTTATTTTGTGAAGGCATTGGACCATTCCGCTGGGTCGCACTCTCTGGTGACCCAGAAGATATCTACAAAACCGACCAAAAAGTCAAAGAGCTCATTCCCGACAATCCACACCTCCACAACTGGCTTGATATGGCGCGCGAACGCATTCAATTCCAAGGACTACCCGCCCGTATCTGTTGGGTTGGCTTAAAAGACCGCGCCCGTCTCGCGCGCGCTTTTAACGACATGGTTAAGAGTGGTGAGCTCAGTGCACCGATTGTTATCGGACGTGATCATCTCGATTCCGGTTCGGTGGCTTCACCAAATCGCGAAACAGAATCCATGATGGACGGTTCAGATGCCGTGTCTGATTGGCCATTACTTAACGCGCTCCTTAATACGGCGAGTGGTGCGACTTGGGTATCCTTGCATCATGGCGGAGGCGTCGGCATGGGTTTTAGTCAGCATTCTGGCGTAGTTATCGTCGCCGATGGCAGTGAAGCGGCGGATGCGCGTCTTAGTCGCGTGTTATGGAACGATCCCGCTACTGGCGTGATGCGCCATGCCGATGCAGGTTATGAGGTAGCACGACAATGTGCCGCCGAGCAGCGACTAGATTTACCAATGATTAATGAAAATAAGGGTTAGTACAATGACAACAATCCACATCACCCCAGGACAACTGACTCTTAGTCAACTAAGAGCGATAAGTCGTAATAATGTGACATTAACCCTTGATAGCGTTGCCTTTGACGGCATCAACGCCAGTGCCGAAATCGTGCAACAGATCATCCGAGACGACCGAGTCGTTTACGGTATTAACACCGGTTTTGGCTTACTCGCCAACACGCGCATTCCCAAAGATAAACTGGAAGAACTGCAACGTTCAATTGTGCTGTCTCACTCCGCGGGCACCGGCCGTTACATGAGTGATGGCACCGTGCGATTGATGATGGCATTAAAAATAAATTCATTGTCACGCGGCTTTTCGGGTATTCGCCTCTTAGTATTAGAAGCGCTAATCCAATTAGTGAACGCACAGGTGTTTCCGTGTATACCAGAAAAGGGCTCTGTTGGCGCGTCCGGCGATTTAGCGCCATTGTCGCACATGAGCGCAATCTTATTGGGCGAAGGTGAGTGTCGTCACCAAGGTGAGATTATTCCCGCACTTGAGGGATTGAACATCGCCGGGCTTGAGCCTGTCGAATTGATCGCTAAGGAAGGCTTGGCCCTATTAAATGGCACCCAGGCATCCACGGCATTAGCATTGGAAGGCTTGTTCCATAGTGAAGATCTATTTGCCAGCGCCAGTGTGATTGGCGCGATGAGTGTCGATGCCGCGCTTGGCAGTCGCAGCCCATTTGATGATCGTGTACATCAAGTACGGGGCCAGCTTGGCCAAATCGACTCGGCCACCATCTATCGCGCGATTTTGGATGAAACCACTGAGATTAGTCAGTCGCACGTCGACTGTGAAAAAGTTCAAGATCCCTACAGCCTCCGCTGTCAGCCACAGGTGATGGGAGCGTGTCTTACGCAAATTCGCCATGCCGGTGAAGTGTTACGCGTCGAAGCAAATGGCGTCACCGATAATCCGTTGGTGTTTGCACAAGAGGGGGACATCATTTCTGGCGGTAACTTCCATGCCGAGCCAGTGGCGATGGCCGCCGACAATCTTGCGTTGGTCATTGCTGAAATTGGTGCGTTGTCGGAGCGACGCATGGCGCTACTGATCGATAAAAGTATCAGTAAACTCCCTTCGTTCCTCGTCGATAATGGCGGTTTAAACTCCGGCTTTATGATCGCCCAGGTGACCAGTGCTGCTTTAGCTAGTGAGAATAAGAGTCTCGCTCATCCCGCATCGGTGGACAGCCTGCCCACCAGCGCTAACCAAGAAGATCACGTGTCTATGGCGACCTTCGCCGCACGCCGTTTACGCTACATGAGCGAAAATACCCGTGGTGTGCTGGCGGTTGAATACTTAGCGGCCGCTCAAGGGCTCGATTTTAGGTTACCTTTGCTATCATCTGACACAATAGAGAAAGCCAAGCTAATTTTACGTGAAGAAGTTGATTTTTATGACAAAGATCGGTATTTCTCTCCTGATATCGACAATGCGACGCAACTACTCGCGGCTTGCCGTCTTAACGATTTAATCCCAGCTGGGATGCTCACTAGTTTCTAACTTGATCACATACTAAGGCTTAAGATAGTATCTTAAGCCTTAGTTTTTCTAGAGTCTTCCCTTTGAGCATCAAGATAAGCCAACATATCTCCCTTGATCCATTATCACTTACCCACAGCGCAGCGATATTGCAGCAGGTTAACGACAGTCGCACGCATCTGGCGAAGTATCTGTATTGGGTTGATAAAGTTACCGATCTCGCCAGCTGCCAACAATACATCAGCCAACGCATTAACAGCGGTCTACCTCACGCTCAGTGGCATGCGATTATCTTTAAAGGCGAGATGGTTGGGGTGTTTGCGATTAAGTCGGTAGAGGAGCAAGGAATTGCCGAGGTCGGATATTGGCTAGCCAAGCCGGCAACTGGCTATGGCATCATGAGTCAAATTATTACCAGTGCAAGCGCTAAGCTACTGCGGGAGACCCCAGCCAAAATCATCGAGTTTTGTTGCTTAGAGCATAATGTCGCCAGCATTAAGTTGGCGACAAATTTAGGCGCGGTCTTTAGCCACAAACTCAATGACTACACGCTGTACGATGGCAGCGTGCAGGCAGTCAAGGTATATCATAAGACGCTGTAATTTATATCGCCAGTGTCTCTATTTTAGCTTAGTGATCCACGCATCGATATCTGATTCAACGAGCGCCATCGGGCGAGCGCCTTTGAGTAAGATTAGATCGTGAAATGCCTTAGCATCAAACTTAGTCCCTAACTCATCACGCGCTTTTTGGCGTAGTTCAACAAATTTCAGCATCCCGAGTTTATAACCCAGAGCCTGACCTGGCCACGCCATGTAACGCTCAATTTCTGAGGTCACATCAGATAAGCCGGTACCTGTCGCATTATGGAAGTAGTCGATGGCCTCTTGGCGCGTCCAACGTTTGTGGTGTAGTCCGGTATCAACCACCAGACGCACGGCGCGATAAAGCTCTGCTTGCAGGCGACCCAAGTTGCCCCACTCATCATCGTCGTACATGCCCATTTCCATGGCGACCAATTCAGAATACAATGCCCAACCTTCGACATAGGCATTAAATGGTGCGTTTTGACGCATCAGTCCGATCTCAGTTTGCTCCATGTTGAGAGCAATTTGAAAATGATGTCCCGGTACCGCTTCATGATAGGTCAGCGTTTTTAAACTAAATTTTGGCACTTCACTCATATCACGTAAGTTGATCGCAAATTCCCCTTCGCGTGAACCATCCAGCGCAGGAGGCAAGTAATAACCGCCCGGCGATCCCGCTTCAATCACCTGTGGAATACGTTTCACCATCACGCCGACTTTTGGCATAGTGGCAAAAAGTTGCGGCGCTTTATCCATTACCGTTTTGATTTCTTGGTTTAAGAAATCAAGCAACGCTTGGCGTCCTTCATCCGAATCGGAAAATAGAAACTGTGGCTCTTCGGCTAATGCCACCATGCGTTCACCAACGCTTCCTTGACTACGACCATTGGCACGTAATATCTGGTCCATCTGTTTTGAGATTCGGTCAACTTCGCCCAAACCAATATTATGGATCTGTTCGGCGGATAAATCAGAATCGGCAAGGTATTTAATTGAGTGCTGGTAAAATTCTGCGCCATGCGGTTGCGCCCAGATACCATCACCGGCTGGTGCTTTCTTTTCAAGCGATGTCATCAAATCGATGACACGCTGGTAGGCAGGATAAATTTCCTGATCGACAATGTTACTAGCTTTAATCAGCAGGGCTTGAACGTCACGCTGATCGGTCACCTCTGAGTCGGATAATTTATTCGCCAACGCAGTGACTAAGGTATGTGACTTTGCACTCGGTCTAACGAAGCCATTAAGAAACAGCATTGTCTTTGGAAAAAGGTTTTTCGGTAACACGATGCCATTAGCCGCATCTGACTCAATTTTTTGATACACCTGATCTGCCATGACCGCAACAGCTTCAAGGCGTGCTAAATAATCCTGTGCATCCTCAGCCGTGGTGACAACCTGTTGATCTTGTAAAATAGTTGGCACATTCATTAACGGACCAGAAATTTGGCTAACAACATAAGGTAGATGCCCCCCCCATGTATCGACATAACCCGCGGCAAACATCGGGAACCCCGCGTAATAGCGATCGATCTCAAGGTTGACCTGAACATGCAGTTTATCATTAGCATTAAGGTGCTTGAGGTTGACCTTGGCTAATGTGTCTGCTGCCAGTTGCATGGTTTTTTGTAAGTTATGCATGCCCATTGGAGAGTAGTTAGGTAGTTTACGAGCGAAGTCTCCAGCTTGCTGTTTACTTAACCCCAATGACGTCGCCAGTGTTGGCTGTGTCGCTACAAAGCTATCGGTGTGTTTGGCAATCAGCCGATCAAGACCTTGACGGTCGAGCTCAACAAGGGCCGCTGAGTTAGTATTACTCGTTTGAATTGATTGCTGCGCACATCCCGCAATAACCGCAACAATAGTTAAAGCTAACAGTGACTTTTTCATTATTAGGTCTGCCTTATTTTAATTAATTTAGCGAAATATAGCAGATCTAGCTGATAGTTTGTAATGGCTGTGGCTTTGAACAGTAGTACCCCTGTACACAATCCACTCCAATATTAACAAGACACTGATATGTTTCTTTATTTTCAACAGCACCCGCGATTGATATCGCGCCCATTGCATGGCAAATACCAACCACAGCCTCGACCATTGCCCGATCAATTGCACTATCACTGAGGCCTGCAACATACTCA
>Ga0209395_1003299_pt1 | contig 20108 bp, 16 predicted proteins | sample GOMGulsemesocosm_3_FD_184635 | JGI IMG/M metagenome (GOLD analysis project Ga0209395, IMG submission 184635) | Methane-oxidizing microbial communities from mesocosms in the Gulf of Mexico - GOM9D Gulf of Mexico (SPAdes) (version 2) | ecosystem: Environmental > Aquatic > Marine > Cold seeps... | reverse complement strand
TCAACGGCATGAAATAACGTTTTATTGATCTGATAACTTTTTGATAATGCGGTGAGGCTAATACTATTACTCATTGAATATTCCCATAATTTAATGCTCTATAAGGAGCTGGCAAGTGGAATTATGGTGAGTATTAATTGATGATTCGCCTCAGCCGAGGCATTGAGACGTTTATTTTTGAAGAAGTTTCATGTTTTGATATTTAACCGAAAAAGAACAGCAGCTCATTATGATATAAGCATGCTAATTTCCTTTTCTGTATTGCGTCGGTGTTTGCTGAGTTCTTTCCTTAAAAATACGGTTGAAAGTGGCCTTGGAATTAAAACCCGCATCAAAAGCTATCGACAATACTGACCGACTGGCATTTTCAGCTTTAACGAGTTGCTGTTTAACTTCATCAACGCGGTAGCTATTGATAAAGTCATAGAAATTAGTACTCTCATTATGATTAATCACTTGGGATAGATGATGGCTAGAGAGTCCTATTTTCTCGGCTAACAAGTGCAAATTAAGTTCTGGCTCAACAAAGGGTTTATGAAGCATCATATACGTTTGAATTTGTGCATACGTTTCAGTCGCTTCTTGCTGACCAAGTCCCGATTTTTGATACTTAGTGTTGCTTGCTACTGATTCTGATATTGAATCTTCAGGCACTTGAGCTGTTGGCACATTAGTGAGTTGCCCTGAAATAGCTGAATATAGTTCAGGTCGGCGTAGCGTCTTGTAAACCATAAGATAAATAATACTCGCCAAAATAATAGTGAGGGACTTATTTACAGGTAAGTAGAATGAGGCATGGTTACTTAAATACAGCAGGGTTACGCCAGAATATCCGATCAACAGAATCAACAATATCTGCTCTATCCAACTCTTATTAACTTTTTCAAGGCTAGAGCAGGAATGTTTCAGCTTTTCAGTAAATTTTCGACTTTGCCGATGACATAAAAGATAATAGACCCATAATTGAATATAAATCCCCATGGAAAGTGCGTTGGCAAGATCGCGTATCTCACTTGAATAAATAGCTTCATTGTCAGTACTAGATACAAGCCAAGCAATAAAAAGTGTAACCAGTAAAAAGGGAATAACATGTAATAATTTAACAAATTTTATTTGCGTAATACGATTCAATTTACTCAGGTATAAATATAATACCGGGCCAATGATTAGCTGAAAAGGTTCAGGTAGGCCAAGAATTGATATTTGGTACTTCAACTTAAACTTATGCAACAATGAATTAGCGATAACACTCAAAAAAAGCGCAATAAAGATGAAAGCTAATTCTTTGTGAGAAGTGCTACTCGCTCTCAAGATAACCACAGCCATCAGGCAAGCCAAGAGAACACTTGATGCGCTGCCTACTATGTAGAAATGCTGAATGATATCTGCTGTCATATTTATGTTTAATGAGTGGTTATCAAGTATACCAATAGCTAGTGTTATGTATCTTTCGTCAAAATAATACAAATAAATGTAGATTTCAATAGTCAAGCTTGCACTTTGCTTACTCAAGCTGGCCAATTTTCTGAAAACCGTATTCAGTTTCGTGTACCAAAACTCACACCATTTAAAATAATTGACATAAATATTGAGTACAAAGTTTAACAGGCAAAAAATCGACGTGGTTTACGGGGCATTATCGACTTCTTTCGATAATGAATACCTACGTAATTATAGCTGCTGTTAAAAAAAGCCAATAAGAGTAGTTCTCAAGTGTCACCGACCCCTTTTATTGTTCCTTTTATTCTTTTTTCATCAGCCATGAAACTAATTTACCTAAAATAGGGTCTATATTATAAGTACCTCATAGTGGAGGTTTGATTATGAGTATTCAACGTAAAACATCAATGTTTAAAGGGAAACATGTCGAAGGTTCGGGGAGTATTTTGGGCAACCTTGACGCCAAAGCAAGGAAGTCTTTTGCCAATCGTGCCAACAATGCGGTTGCACACAAAGTCGAACATGAAAAAGAGCTCGCCTTTGAAAAAGAAATGAGTAAAATAAGGCATCAAAAATATGAACTCAAGCATCACCCTGTCATAATTAGGCAGCAACACCATTCATTACTCTATTGGTTGTTTTGTGCCAGTTACACCGAAATATGGCAACACTTATTCCCAAATAAAAATAAAAATAAAAATAAAAATTAACCACACAATATACTTTTGATATCAATCCGCGGCCTTACATGGAAAAGTAATGGTAAATTTAGTGCCGACACTAGGTGTGCTTTCGCAGCTAATATTACCTTTCAGTGTTTGGTGCACTAAATTATAAACAATATGCAGGCCTAAACCACTGCCACCTTGCCCGCGTTTAGTGGTGAAAAACGGTTCATATATTTTTTTCAAATCATCATCTGGTATTCCTTGACCAGAGTCTTGATAAATTAATGTCACCATTTTATTGGTTTGTTTGATTGATTGATTGAAATAAAAATTGTACCCGCTTGATTTTCAATAAAACCATGGGTTAGTGAATTTAAAATGAAGCTGGTGATAATCTGGGTAATAGCGCTGGGAGAACTATAAATTTCGAAATCATTATCACGATCAAACTCTAAACTGATCGTCCGCTTTCTTAACTTTACTGATAAACCGGTAAGCACTTCATTACAGTATATTTTTATTAAAAGGAGCCTTAAACAATCACTCGATTGATCAACGGCTACTTGCTTAAAGCTACCAATAAGCTCAGCAGCTCTTTTTAGGTTTGAAACCATCAAAACAGAGCTTGTTTCAGCCTCTTCAACAAAATAACTTAAGCTTTTTCTAGAAATGTTATTTTGATCGAACTGACTTTTTAATTCCATTGTCATATCAGACAAATAAGACGCAGCTGTTATACCAATACCGATAGGAGTATTTATTTCGTGAGCAACCCCAGCTACTAACCCACCAAGCGAGGCCATTTTCTTTGATTCTACCAATTGATTTTGGGTTTCAGTGAGCTGCTCAAAAGAGGTTTCTAATTCAGCCGTCCGTTTTTTAACACGTTCTTCTAAATGTTCTTTGTGTGCAATTAATTCCACTTCTTGCTGTTTTTGATTACTAATATTAGTTAACGTTTGCACCATACCGCCAGCCAAATTATCTTTATCGATGGCGGTTATTGATAATAAATACCACTGACCATTTTGTGGAAAAAAACTTCTTTATTGGCTATGGTACTCCCTATTTTAATTGCTTGGCAAAAAGGGCAATATTGCTCGGTGTAACTTGCTGGATGAAAAAATGAGTGGATCGGTTGATGTATTACTTGTTCAAGGTTTTTTCTTATTTGCCGTAATGCGGTTTGATTAATTTGTGCAATAACGGCTTGACTATCAGCCCTGTTCGCAGGGTGAGGAATCGCGTCATAACTATTAGAGCCAAGGGTGAGTAATTTCAATGGTTCTTGCAATGTGGTTTGGATAATGGCTTGGTAAATCATCCAAAAAGATAAAAATTTAAAGACATGACCGACAATAATAATCAGTGGATAAGCAAGCATTTTACTTACGCTGCTTTTATCTTTTTCCGCCACATGCAATCCTTCATTGGTGGCTAGCTAATTGAAATAACTATAGAAATAGATCAGTTAAAAAGCTATTTAATAATAAGACTGCTATCAATCATATCAACCAGCTAATACTCGACAATATGCTTCTGCATTGTTCTAATAACTTACGTCCATGTAAGAATCAATCAAGCGCCTGCTCTTGTTAATATTTCCTGCGCAATGATTGTTCACCTATTTATACGGAATGGTATTACTATCAAGCTCAGCCGATAATTTTACGAACTTTTGGCATGATGCGTCGACTTACTGGGATTTTTGAACCATGGGTTAATGTGAGATATCCCGTACCTGAAGTATCTCGTTTTAAGTTCTTTACAAAACTTGTATTAACTATATGTGATCGGTGTACACGCAAAAATGTTAGTGGTAGTTCATCTTCTAATTCAGTCAAGGTTGCATTGTGCAGCAACTTAGCACCACAAGATAAATTAATTTCAGTATACCCATCTGCACTACTGCAATGCGAAATTGTCTCGGTCGAAATTTTTTCTATTTTACCCGCACTTTTTATGACGACATACGTAGCAGTATCTCGCTCACTCGCCTGACTTAATGTGAGTTCAAGCCTATCGGCTCTTAGTTTCTCTAATAACCTCGCTTTAGATTCTCTGTTAAGAACAATTCCTTGTTCTATAAACAATACAAAAAGTAAAATCGCAATAAGGTAGAAAAATATAATATCCAAAAATAATGAGGGGGAAACAAAAAGTGCTACCACAAAACTTAATAACGCAAAAAAGAATATATTAGCCCTACGTTGGCCTTGATAACTTAAATATCCGGTATGTATAAGACTTAAAATTAAAGGCGTAATAATTGCTACTTGGGCTTTTTGATCATAATCATTGAATAATACAATACCAACAAGGCATGAGAATAACATTGTGCTCATGGTCAACCATATTTTTTTTACTTTAAAAGTACTTAGCACATAAAAAGAAACCGTCAAACCAAAACCCAGTGAGAATACAGTGATCAGTATTAACCTGATATCTTGAACAGGATATGGATAGGTGACAAACCCTCGGTAGACTTCAGTTATAAGTTGTGCCGCGGCAAAAAATGAAATGACACTCAAGATACATTCACGTTTTCTTCTCTTGTTTAGCAGGCCAGTAATCGCAAAATATATTCCCCCTAGAATAAAGACTCCTAGTAATAAAACTGAAGGCGAATAATGGATAAGTAAATTTTTTGTGATGCTTCCAATCGGTTTAAAGTCTATAGACTGAAGTGAACTGCCAATTTTTAGCCAATCATGATGTGCAGAAGCTCGAAATATTAGCTCATTACCTCCTCTAATTAATAAAGGTTTTTTTAGCAATATTACACTATCTAAATTGCCAGGGACTTCATATTCTTTAGCATCACCCGGTGTACCGTTATGCCCTATATATTGCCCATTTAAATAGAATTCAGCTGCCATTTTTGAGGTAATATAAAGTGCTAATGCTTCATAATTAGGCGCTTGAACTTGTGGTAAAATGATATTTAGCTTAACCCAAACATGTGTATTTCTTGGATTAATATCCTCTATTGCGGTAGTCCAGCAGTCTGCTGCTGTGAAATCAGGTAGAGCTATAGTTTGTCCTTTCTGTACAGGGCAAACTATAGCCGAATCAGCAACGCCCGTAATTTGAGTTCCCGCCTTCACAGATGAAATATTTAAGAAAAATATGCTCATTAGAAGAATAAAATAACGATGTTGGAAAAAGAACTTTGACATTATCTATCCTTAGGGCTATTTCTAGTTGTTTAAAGCAAACCATTAAACAGAAATACATGACCGTTCATAGAGTTAGGCTTGCAATATCTCAAGACAAAAACACATACTAGCATGCTAACTATTTAATAAACTTAATATTTATAAATAAAGCACACAACAAAATAAGCTAATTTATAAACTGATAGATATTAATTGTTCTTATTCTATATATTCGTTTCACTAAAGTTAAGCTTTAACAAGGAGCCTAATTAGTATGTACAAGATAGTTGTTTTACTCTTCATTTCTCAAGTCTTGTTGACTTCATGCTCTGAAAATAAACCCGATTTTCTAGCAGAGGAATTAATCGGTGTATGGTCAGGGTTATTATTTCAAACTGAAACGGAATTTGATCAGATGAAGCTAGTGCCTTTCAATCAACCTACAAAAATAATCCTTTATAAAAACGGCAATGAATCTATTTATCCATTAACTTCAAGTGATGGTGTTCTAACATTTAAAAATGATTCAGGCCTGAGGTTTGATGCAAGTTATTTTGGTGAAGAAAAAGTACTTCATGGCATGCTAACGCATAACCTTTGGGCGCAAAGTCTAAAATTTGAAAAGGAGAAAAACTATTGGTTTAGCAAAATTCGTAAACCTGAGTTTATCGATACTGACTATTTGGTTTATCTAGAATTTTATCTGGATGCTGCAGGAAAAATACAGGCAAAAATACAAAGTAATAAAGAAAATAGAGAAGATCATTTTATTATCGAACAGGTATCCTTTAATGCGAGTGATATCGACTTCAAAATAACCAATAGTCGTTTTGCAATTTCAGCCGCTTATGATTCAGCCAAGAAAAAAATTGACTTTAACTATCAAAATCAAGGCGGTAAACGCAATATAGAATTAACCAAACTTAAGCAAGACCAACTCTTAGGTTATATCCCAAGACTATCAAGCGATAAATATGAATACAAAACCCCAGATTCCCCTGATGGCATTGTTGAAGTAGCATCCTTAGAAGATGTAGGTCTCGATACTTCCCTTGTGAAATTAATGGATGAAATGACTACCGATGAATACCTTCACCTGCACGGCATCATCATCACCAAAAATCGTAAACTGGTTTTTGAAGAGTATTTTCATGGCTATCACAGAGACTATCTACACGATATAAGATCAGCATTTAAACCTTTGGCAGGATTAGCCGTAGGTAAAGCTAAAATGATAAACAGTGTGTTAAAGATAGATAATCCAATTTTAGATTATTATCCTCAATATAAAATTGAGGATATTCAGAAGAAAAAAATTACTGTTTACCACGCATTAACCATGAGCAGTGGGTTACAGAATGAAAATGAAGATAAAATGCAAAGGGAATATACTGACTGGATAAAATATAAGCTTGATCACCCAATGGAACATAAACCCGGAGATAAATACGTTTATTCTGATGGCGGCATAAATTTATTATCAGGGGTAATTCAGTCTACTACTCAGCAATATTTACCTTCTTTTATACAGCATAAATTAATGCTACCAATGAATATAGATAACTTTCAAATGCTAACATCTCCTGCTGGTAGAGGATATTTAGCGGGAAATTTTTATTTGCGACCTATTGATTTTACAAAATTTGGTTTATTGATGCTAAATCAAGGACAGTGGAATGGAAAACAGCTCATTTCAAAGTCATGGATCAAAGAGTCAACCTCACCAAAAGTCGATAAAGAGCATGGATATTTCTGGAAATTGCATGAACGCGAAGTGGGCGGAAAAATAATGACGTCGATTGAAGCTTGGGGGAATGGTGGTCAGTTTCTAATTATCATTCCTGAAATTGACATGACCATAACGCTCACTGGGGGAAATTATAACGTGTACCCCGAAATGGAACGTGGCTTTAAATTGCTAGAACAGTATATTTTTCCAGCGGTAAAGTTATAGATTTACAGGAAAGCTTTAACTTAAAAATCAATCACTTTTTCTAGTTCAGGCTCTAGTTCTAGTTAACATTAATTAGAATGGTTATCTAGCAATCGGTTGATCGCCTAAATGTATTTCGTAGATAATTATGAGAGGATAATTAAAGAATTAAAATAAAGATAAAAATCAGTACATTGCAACCAACTTTGAGCCATTTTTTACTTAAATAGTGATATGAAGGGATTTTAGAAGACTGCTTGATTATTTATTAGATAATCAAGCAGTCACTAAGATTTGCAAGCTTACATATAAACTCCAAAGCATTGATTTTATTTCACTTGTTAGACCAATCTTTACATTAAAAGTAAAAGTTATCACTATCCGTAGAAGTTCTAACACAAGCTATTAGTTTAAGAGTATATCTATTACTCATTTCATAATTAGGTATCTGCATTCAAGATTTCAGAACATTGCCACAACGTAGGTAACTGGTGTCTTGTCATGAATACATAAGATAGAAAATGTATCTTAAATTCGTTTCAGCCAGTGAAACGAAAATTATATTTAGCAAAAGCAAACGAATAAGAGATAAGCAAATAAAAAATAACCACTCTATTTAAGTAAAAAACGGATTAAATACATTGAGTTGCACGAGTGACATAGATTCACTCATGCTGATCACTCAGTTTACCTAATGAAGCCCTTAGCTATTTTTAGTATTTATTAAAAGTCTAATGAAATAATAGTTTGCTATCGTTCGTGCTGAAACTGACGTTTCCATTTTCAGCAACCCAAGGATTTGATAAATCTAAAAAATAACTGAATTTCCATAATTCTTTCCCTGTTAATTTGTCAATTGCAAGCATTGAACCTTCTCTATCTGTCCTTAAGACAAGTACTCAAGTAATTGAAAAATAAACTCATAAGGCCAACAAATGAGTAATTCCTTAATCACCCATTAACATCAGTAAATGTCAGTGAACTATTTGCCATTAGTTCTCGGTGTATCTTATTTCTAATCGTTTCAAATACAGAACCGTTATAGTAATCGAGCATAAAGCTAATACCATGATACTGAGAATTGACACTAAAACTGAAGGCGGCGTAACAACAATAGCAAGGGGGCTATTATTGAGTGGTATAGGTAATAAACCTTTTAAATAGTGAATAACGCTGAAAAATTTTAGTGCAGGAGGAAGTACAAAGTGGATAAATTCCCATCCCGCAATAATTGCAACAGGGAACAATGGATTACGAAAGATAAGTCCTGTTGCCATAAAAAGTGAACCATAGCCTATGCAACCAAGCATCGTTATGCCGAGATAAGTAAACATTTGTGCCGGGGCAATGCTGCCGGTCATGTCCGAAATTAATTGCGTCATGCCAAAAGGAATGTATAACAGCAGGTAACAAATAAGCGTTGTCAGACCAAATAAAGCCCAAGCCGAGAATAAACCTGCCAAAAATTTTCCTAGAACAATCAATTCTCTTCGAACCGGCGAAAGCAAATAATAATGCATGCTACAGCCTAATATCTCTCCTCGAAACAAGGCAGTAAAGATGGCAGCACTGCCGAGAAAAACAACAGCGCCCAAAATAAATCCAGAATAAATAAAGCCGAAAATTCGTCGTGTTTTATCTATGCTGAAATCCGTACTGGTAAAATCACCATTACTAAAGGCTAATGACAACAACAATATGATCGGAATTAAGGTTAATATATAGGCGATTAATGACCGTTTAGAAAAAAGCGTATTATTTATTTCAATCCGAACAATTGCACCTAACTGTCGAAGTAACAAGGCAGCATTATTATTCCCTGCTTTAACACTGGGTTCGTTGCTTGCATTGCTATTAGTGCTTGCATTGCTATCAGCACTGATATTAGAAATATTCATGTTAGCCTCCTTTTCACTAGCATGGGCACTAGAATTGACACTTGAATTTGTAATTGGATCAGCACTTGATCTGGTGCATGAAAGAATAGTGTCATGATGCGACTTGCTCCCCAGCAATAAGATGGCGATAAATGGCTTCCACCGTTTGATCTGCTGGACCAATGGCGTCAACTTGCCAGTTTTGTGTTAATACTAAGGTATTAAATCCCAGAAAAAATTTATTGGCATCCCGGGTCAGAATAAACAAACCATGATCGTCTTTATGAATTTGAACTTCTAATACAGCTTCTATGGTAAACATTTTTGGGGCCATTTCCATGGCATGGTGACTGCGTATATAAATACGCATAGGTTCGCCTGTTTCCGTTGCAATACCGCTTGCGTCTCCGTCAGCGACGAGATAGCCACTATTAACCATTACCAAGTGGTCAGCAATCAATTCAACTTCATGCAATATATGACTGGAAATAATAATACTTGCCCCGCCTGACGCTAATTCACGAAATAAGGCGATAACTTGAGTACGTGCCATAGGATCTAAACCATTAAGCGGTTCATCTAAAATGATCACTTTCGGCTCATGGCAAATGGCTTGTGCTAACTTAATTCGTTGCCGCATGCCTTTGCTATATCCCTCAATGCGACGGTCAGCAACGTCAACAAGATCAACTTGCTGCAATGCATTTAAGGTCGCCCTAGCGGCATCTGACTTTGTATAACCATGTAAAAGCAAGGTATTTAGGATGAATTGACGTCCTGTTACGCCCGTTGGAAAAGAATCGTATTGCGTACAATAACCAATTTGTCTAAAGAAAACTTCAGGCTGAGCAGGTGTTAGTCCGAGTACCTTAAGTGTACCGCTGTTAGGTCGCATTAAGCCTGCTATTAAGTTCATCAAGGTTGACTTGCCTGCACCATTAGGTCCAACCAAGCCGGTTATACCGGCGCCTAACGAAAAGGAAATTCGGTTGACCCCAAGTACGTCGCCATAAAACTTAGAGACATTATCAACAACTATGCTAGGCAATGATTCGGCTGCGAACTTTTGCGCGGCGTTTACTTTCTTCGTAGCGTCTAAATTGGTTGAACCTGCATTGATGGTTTTAACTGTCATAGATTCACCTCAAAAGCCCGAATTTTACGGGCCAGCAACACGGTTGCCAACACCGTGACTGTAATAAAAAATAGATAAGACGCTGTGCTTGGCATACTACTACTGCTGCTAGTCACACCATATAAACCCGATACCATGACATCAAGCGAATCAATGAAACTAACTGTGCTGCCCTTCCAACCACCGTATATATTTTCTATGGCAGCACCCAGCGCTGAGCTGAGCCAAACAAATCCAAAGAAAAACAATCTTGCTAATGCTTTCCATTTAACCCAAGCCGACACGGCGAGGGATAACATCGATAAACAAATAATCCAGATCAATGAAGAGACCACCGAGGCCAGTGGAATATGTAAATTATTTAACAGCCAAGGTTGGTCGCCCAAATTGGCATGAAAGAGGATCAATAACCAAGCAGGTATCCAGGTTATTAATGAGCCAAGTACCAATAAGACCAATAGTTTGCCAAAAACATAATTGGTTTTATTGATAGGTCTTGAAAGATAAAGTGGTAAAGCATTACTGCTGATATCGGGGGATATTAATGCCGGACCAACAAACATAACCAAGGCAAAAACCAACCACATTTGCGGTATCTGCATCCAATGAGCAAAAAAGTTGGCATCGACGATAATTAGTTTATCCAGCGGTAGGTTTAGTAAACTCAACATTTCCAAGTTATAGTTCATGTAGATCATGCACATCATAACCAGCGGAGGAATAAAACATAATACAAAAAATGCCGTAAACAATTTTGAACTAAATACATCTGCTGATGCATAGCGAAATATTACCCAAGGCTGGCGTAGTGTTGACGATATCTGGCCATGAAACCCTTGATATGCTTGTTGAAAAATAGCCATTTACGCATCCTCCATCGCACGTAAAAATATATCTTCTAACGAGTCACGTTTATAATCTAAGCTTCTGATCTGAACCTGCAATTGTTCGGCGGCCATATAAACATCTCGTATCTCTATTTGTTGTGCCAATATCACTTTTAATCGTCTGCGATTAGTCAGTGCAACATCGCAGCCTAGGCTACGTAAAGCACTAACGAAGCGGTCTCTATCTCCTTGAACGTGCATCAGTAAAAATTTTCGATCACTGCGTCTTTCTTCTTCCAGATTACAATAGATGGCAATTTTACCTTGCTTTAATACCAGTGCTTCGTCGCAACATTCTTCGACATCTTTAAGTAGATGCGATGCCATGATAATTTTGGTTTCTCCGGCATCACGGATCTCTCTGATCAGTTGTAGCATGCGTGTTCGCGCCGGTGGATCTAAACCATTGGTGGGTTCATCTAAAAATAATAATTTGGGCCCATGGACGATTGCCTGTGCCAACTTGACTAATTGTTTCATGCCTAAAGAATAGGTATCTATTTTTCGGTATCTCGCTTCACCCAAGCCGACATAAAAGAAAACTTCATGAGCGCGTTCTAACGCGTCACTTGAACTTAATCCTGACAACTCCCCCATTAAACGAACAAAACGAATACCGACCATGCCGGTAATAAAAGCATCCCGCTCAGGCATATAACCAACCATATGGCGTACGCTGTCGCTTTGGCTACTGACGTCGTAACCAAAAATTGAAGCGCGACCTGAACTTGGGCGATTAAAGCCAAGCAAAGTATTTAATAACGTGGTTTTACCCGCGCCATTAGGGCCAAGTAATCCAATGCAATTTCCTCTAACATTGGCCGTCAGCTTATCTAAGATGGGTCGACCAAAGTTAACGGATAAATTTTGCAATTCAAAAACCGCGGGCTCTGTAATACTATCGGTTTTGTCACTTCCGTTAAGGTTAAAGGCAACTTTGTCAGTGTTTGTTTCAGCTACGTGCTTATTTTTTTCATGACAAGCAACTTCCGATCCCACTTCATCTATGTTCTCTGCTTGGTTTAAACGGTCTGATTCCATTAAAATTGTCTCTTTATTCTAGGGTCTATTGACCCTTATTAGCTGACTTGCTTTTAATTTCTCTTAATATTTTATTAGCCAGGTCACTATTCAGTCGCTTCATCAAGACTCACGTTTGTCGGCGTCGACTTAGGATGATTTTCAGCTGCCCCCTCAATTAGAGATTGCAAACTCAACAGCTGTGCGATGCTAAAAGGGAGATCGGCATTACCATTTTGTACAAGCCTAAAACCATTTGGCTTCACATTAACACTGTATAGTGATGATACATTTGAGTTTAAATTTTGTACAACCTCTTTTTGCTCTGCTGATAAATTTGTTGGGATTTTATCAACAAGATCAGCAACTAATTCACCGATACGGCTAAATACTAGTGCGGAGAAATCTAACTGGTCATTATTGGGCAATAACGATTGAAACTCGCTGTCTGTTAATAAACTCGCTGAGGTTTGATAATATTTAATGGCATTTTCAAGTTGTGCCATACTCGCTGCCGCAACCAAGTAACCATCAACATAAACATAAGACAAGTTTTGAGAGTCACTCGCGTTACTTAGCCCTTGGCTACTCAACTGGTAGGCGTTGAAGTCGCTAATCTGTGTTTTTGATATAAGTACCGAAGCCCCCGTGTTCTCAGCAGCCATTTTTTCATTGATGTATACGATTAGCTGTTCGATATTCTGCTGCAGCATATTTTCGTCATAAACTTCCAAAACGACTTTCCATGAAGGTACAGGCAATAACGGTCCGTCGAGTCCGAAGGCAAATTCACCGCCTAATGTTGCTAAAACGTCTTGCTTAACTTGCTGCCATAATTGAATATCGTCGATAGAATTTTGTGCTTCATTAGTACTTTCACTTGTCGTTGCACTGTTGCCAGTAGAGGGTGCAAAATCTTCAATTATTTGTTTCATTTCTTCAATAATAATTGCTGGGTCCTTAAAGGCCGCCGCCGCTACCATGGTAGAGTCAACAGAAAAGAATTCCATTGATGCCATTGGTCCCGGAGCTGCTAACCAAGACATCATGCCTGTGCGATCACCGTCGAATAACAACTCTGCCACTAGGGAAGTACGCTCACCAGTTTGTCGCCTTTCCGCCGTTAAATATTGCACTTTGTCTAATCCGCTAAAGGCTAATCCTTTACTTGAATCCACATTTTCTGAATCACTTGCCTCTGTCATTATTTTAGCTAAATGCACAGCGCCAAGCATCTCAGTTCCTTTTGAATAGGCATTGTTTAACAAAGCATGAAGACCACTACCAACAAAATCACTTGAACCTTGTGCCAAAATCGCCTGCATATCTTTCATGGCTTCAACACCCACGGTAGCCACTAGTAAATCGTCCTTTAACCAAATTGATAACTCACCGGGAACAGCTTGTTCTGGATCATCAATAAGCGTAATTTTTATCTCATGCTGATTATCGTCGTCTCCGATACTTAAGGCTAACTGCTGCAAATGTGCTTCTATATCAGATGCGGTAGTACCCGCATCAACTTCAGATAGGATAACCGGACTAAAGCGAAAATTATTATCTGTATTATTACCTGCTCTGTTTAAAGAAATTGTCACCACAGTTTCATCACCAAGGAGGTCACCAATATCAGCCAGACTTGCCATGATGGCATCCAACTGTTTGGTATCAACCTGTAAATCGTCCCCCATACCCTCTAACGTATTAAAATGAGACTTAAACAAGTCGTAGACTTCGGCTATTTTTTTAGGCGCATTGGGTACTGCTATGTAAGCAACGGTATTAATGGGTGAAAGATCAAGTAAACGGGTCGAATAACGTGGAGCCGTATCTATCACTGTATTGAAATCTTTTTTGAGGGCTGACAATGTACTAAGCATATGAATATATTTGTCGGCATCTCGACTCCAGGATATTTCATCCGCAATTTTTAAGGCGACGGAATCATAGCGCGAGCTTATTTGATCACCGGGTAACAAACTTTCGCTAATGCCTTTTTGCAGCACCTGAACTTCACCTTCAATAACGGCTACGCGAGAGCCCATGGTGCCATGCCCCACTTCGAAGATAGTACCTGTAACGGATACCAACACTTCATTGGTTTTAACAACTAGCGTTCCTGAGCCTTGAGGTGAAGCTTCAACTAATATTTTTCCCCGCTCTACATCTATGCGATTACCTGAGCCGCGTCGAACCACACTCAACTGCGTACGTTCATTCACTTCAACGCGTGACCCGTCGTCAAGTACCAAAAGTGCACCACCGTTTATGGAAGTACGAATATTTTGGTGTCCTTCAATCCAGACTCCTTCTTTTAATGGCGTTAACTGCCCTTGTTCAACAAGAAATAAATCCCCTTGTATCTCCTCTATCAATACTAAATCAGACTGATCTAAAGACGGGAGTTTAGGTAAGATCATGAAGGCTGTAAACGCTACAACGACCATAGCCGCTGTGCGGATAAACCAGTTTGACATTGTTCGCTTTTTGGACGTTGGATTATGGGAAATAGTTTGATCCTGTGAATCGCTCTCATCGCCTTTAAGGTCCATTTCCGCTGTATTATTTCTAGCATTCGTTAGCGCACGGCGTAAAGGAATAGAGCTTCTGCTCTCCTCTTCAAATAGTAACGTTTGCGCCGGAGAAAGTTGTTTTTGCAAATAATCAGGGATTGCCGCGATATAATCGTCAATTGAATCTAATTTCAACGAATTAGCTGATGCGTTTTGGACTACAATGTTATTCGCTGCATTTGTATTAGCAGCGTTGAGTAACTGCTTAACGCGTTCACCAGCGGCATGCATCTCTGCCTGTGGTGGAATATCGGCTTTGACGGATGCTATCGCTGCATCGATCAAATCATTTTTTTCATTACTGTTGTTAATGTCATCTTTCATAAATTATCTCCTGAAAATTCATTCAAAAATTTCTGCAATTGCTCGCGAGTTCTATGAAGCTCTACGGCGATACTCGCTGCTGACGTGTCCAGCATTATCGCAATATCAGCATTACTAAAAGCTTCAAAATAACGTAAAGCAAAAATTTCTGCTGCTCGTTGGTTTAAGCTTGATAACGCACTGCGCAATTGTTTACGTAATTCAGTTTGAAGCAAATCATTAGCCCCACTCAAACTCGCGGGCCCTGCTTGTTCATCGATATCTTCAAAATCAAGTATTTGTCTTCGTCCTTTACTACGAAGAATATCAAGACTGGCGTTAATGGCGGATCTGCACAAATAGTTTTTAGGATTGACTCCTGCATGGTCATTACCATCGCCAGAACGCTTGAGCAAACCCAAAAAGACAGACTGCAACACATCTTCAGCGTCGTGAGTATTGCCCGATATTCGATAGGCAGCCAAATAAACACGCTCATGATGTTCGCGGAATAGCTTATCGACAAAGGCTGGACAGATTAAATCAAGTCCGCCTGTTGCATTGATACGCTGTTTTTTAATTTTGATAGATTCATTTCCCATACTAGTTAAACGATTTACATCTAGAGATATTAACAACTAAATAAAAATATTTTCTGATTTGGTAAAAAACTAATGCCATTTGAATAAAAATGCGAGCTTAAGGATAGGTAATAACTTGCAGCATAAGCGGATGAAATTAATGGTAAATATTTGTAGAAAGAGAAGTTTACCTAGCAATAGATTGTCCCTGAATAAATCGCAATAAAAGTTATGTCGTATGACTTAAAAATGAAAGTTAACATATAGAAAAAAAGGAGGAATTTGAGATATTCACATACGAGGCTTTACATAATAGAAATCAAGCGGTTACTAAAATTAGTGAGCTGACACTACAAGTCAACATAGTCCATTAAACGTAAACGTTCATCTAAGGCGTGTATAGTATTCTTCTGCTCAATAAAGCCAACAAATATTGGCCATGGTGCAATACGAGCCATTTTGAATTGGCTTAGTGTGAACCCCGTTTCGAGAATAGCTTGTAACTTCTTTAAAGGTAAAAAATGTTCTTCGTCTAAAAGATCCATATTTAGTTCATCACGACATAGTCGAACAAGCTCATCCCACATCCCTTCTCAATCCCAGCTTGCACTTGGATAGCCATGAATAAGAAGTAATACGGGAACACTGGCGTCGCCACCTTCTCGGGTAAAGATTTGATAACCATTTAGTGTTAAGTATTCACCCTGCTCTTTCCACTCGTTTAGGATAATCATACATAATCATACATAATCACCACATGGTTGAGAAAACCGAACTGCCCACGGGTTAACATGGGCAGGTAAACGAGCTGAATAAACACTAACGTCTTGCATACAACTTTTCTACTATATAAAACGAGAGGAGTTAATATCGTAATTCAAGTGTTAGCATTTAAATGTCAAGGGCTTTACATTTTTATACTCTAGTATGCTAAGGAAAATATTAGCTAGCCACATGACTTTTACGTATAGAGAAAAACTGTACGGAAAGCCCAATAACATAAACAATTAAAAAGCTAAGATAGAAACCTTTTAATAGTGGATCTTCAATATTAGTTACAATTGGAGCATCAGTGGGTAAACGCATTAATCCATCGGTAATCGCAGGGATCATGTGGAATAAAAATGTTGCTGAATAGCTCATTGCTTGAAAATATAATGAAAACTTACCAAACAAACGTGTTTTCGCGGCTATCGTTCCAGCAGCTAATGCCAATAAGGTCAAAACAGCCAAACCATGTGCAGCACCAAAGCCACCATGACGGAAAATAGCCAAAGCACTTACTGCCGCTATTAACGTACATAATAGGTAAACCTTACCTGTGGTGTGTTCAAGTAAAATAAATTTATAACGAATCAACGAATATAAGCCAGCCACAAGTGCAACTATTGCTATAAGCGTGTGAAACCAACCAAATAATGAAATTTCAGGCATTACAACTTCTCCAGTTAACTAACCTGAATTCAGGTTAAAAATCATTTTAATTACGCCAACATACATTGTGCACAATATAATTGCAAGCAATCATATTTGATAATACATTCCGACACAAGTATATTGCGCGCAATAAAAGTTTAACCTAGGCTTCATACCTATGGACAATGTTATTAACAAAAACGAAATAAATATGGATTCTATGGACCATTTAGCATTAGAAAATCAAATATGTTTCGCTTTATATAGCGCTACCAATAGTATGGTTCGTGCCTACCGCCCATTTTTAGATACCTTAAATCTCACCTACCCACAATACTTAGTTATGCTAGTACTATGGAGCAACAACGGTATCAATGTTAAGAACCTAGGTGAAAAACTTCATCTCGACTCTGGAACACTCACTCCCCTACTAAAGCGTTTAGAAATAAAAGGCATTATTGTCAGAAAGCGAAATAAGATTGATGAACGCAGCCGCGACATGTTTTTAACGCAAGCTGGCGAAGAGCTCAAACAACAAGCAGCAAAAATTCCAGAAAAAGTATTTTGTAAAACAGGTTTAAGTAAAGAGCAAGCGAGCGCATTAAAGTTAATTTGTGAGCAAGCAACTAACACGATAACAAGCTCTTAAAAAATGTGATTTCATTACTGTATTTTAGAAATAAGCGGAAAGGACAATCATTGTCCTTAAAAGCAAAAACCCCCGCATTACTGCGAGGGTTTATAGAATAGGCGAGCTGACACTATAAGCCGGGTTTTGTATCTCTTTCGAAAAAGAGTGACAATCATTCGTCTAGGCCTTAAATCGCTCTAAGGCTCAAGCAACCTACCCGGTTTCCACGCGAACCACGCTTATACTCTTTAAACTTACGTTCAAATAGTCATGAAACCCTATTTGGTCTTGCTCCGGGTGGAGTTTACCCTGCAATTACTGTTACCAGTAATCCGGTGCGCTCTTACCGCACCCTTTCAGCCTTACCTGTTCTTCCGAAGAAGTCATCGGCGGTCTTCTCTCTGCTGCACTTGTCGTCGGCTTACGCCGCCCAGGCGTTACCTGGCACCCTGTTCATTGGAGCCCGGACTTTCCTCCCCCCTATCCGTATATCTTCAGCTTACACATCTGATACAACGATAGAGCAGCGATTGTCTGGTCAACTCGCCGCGCATTTTACCTGAATTAAAATAAAACGCCAACGGTTATTAATCTGACTAAAAAAACTAACTGCTATGAATACGTATGTAAACAATTGCGATCTATTTTCACAATTAGTTAACATGAAGTGCAGTTCAATTAACAACCAACTCTTACTTTAAATAAGGTCACACGATGAAAACAAAAATAATCGCTCAGCAGTGTGTAAAATATATTCTCATTTTTTGTACACTTTCAATGGCGTCTTATAGCCAAGCAGATATTAACCCAAGTAACCTTGGTGCAAGCTACAGCGTTGATAAACAACAACTCAATTTTCGAATTTATTCAGCCAGTGCGACCAAAATAGAGCTTTATCTTTATGACCAAGCAACAGGTGCAGAAGAAGTTGCTCAGTACTCATTAAGTAAAGACACTAATAATATTTGGTCTATCACTTTAGCCAGTATTAACCTAGACGTAAGCCTAAGCGGCACTATTTATTATGGTTATCGTGCTTGGGGAGCAAACTGGACATACGATACGGCCTGGAAAAAAGGTAGTAACTTAGGCTTTATCAGTGATGTTGATGCTCAAGGTAACCGTTTTAATCCTAATAAATTACTCAGCGACCCTTACGCCAAAGAACTGAGTCACGATCATTTAACACCTCAATGGAATGACGGCACTATTTACGCGTCTGGTGAGAACTACCGTAATATTGACAGTGGTTTACAAGCACCTAAAGGTGTTTTACTCAAAGATTCCACTCAATCTATCGGCATAAAACCGACCCGCGCATTAAAAGATGACGTTATTTATGAAGTGAATGTTCGTGGTTTAACTAAAAATGACCATGCAATTCCTGAACAATATCGTGGTACTTACCAAGGCGCAGCACTGAAAGCTGATTACTTAGCAGAATTAGGCATTACAGCTGTTGAGTTTTTACCCGTGCAAGAAACACAAAACGATACCAATGATGTCGTCACATCAACCGATGGAGATAACTACTGGGGCTACATGACCTTAAATTACTTTGCCCCCGAACGCCGATATTCCAGTGATAAATCAGCTGGCGGCCCGACGAAAGAATTCAAAGCAATGGTTAAAGCTTTTCATGATAAAGGTATCAAAGTTTTTATTGATGTTGTTTACAACCATACCGGTGAAGGCGGTGCATGGGTAAATGGTGACTCGTCAACTTATAACCTTTATTCATGGCGAGGCCTAGACAATCCAACCTATTATTCTTTGACTAATGACAAGCAGCATTCATGGGACAACACTGGCGTGGGCGGAAATTACAATACGGTCAATCCTATCGCACAAAATCTGATTATTGATTCTTTAGATTATTGGCAAACAGAACTTGGCGTCGATGGTTTTCGCTTTGATTTAGCTTCTGTTCTCGGCAATACCTGTGAACATGGCTGTTTTAATTATGACAAGATGGCAGCTGATACGGCATTAAATCGTATAATAAATGAGTTTACTGAACGTCCAACATGGGGCGGACAAGGGACTGATTTTATTGCCGAGCCTTGGGCGATTGGCGGAAACTCTTACCAAGTAGGTGGTTTTCCAGCGGGTTGGTCAGAGTGGAATGGCCAATATCGCGATACTATTCGTAAAGATCAAAATCAAATGGGCACAGAAAACGTAACATTAGGTCAGCTGGCTAATGCACTTACGGGTTCTGCTTCATTATTCCAAGACGATGGCAGAGCGCCGTGGAACTCCGTTAACTTTATGGTATCTCACGATGGCTTTACCTTAAAAGACTTATATTCGTGTAACAGTAAAAGTAACAATCAAGCTTGGCCGTTTGGTGCTTCAGATGGCGGCGAAAGCAGCAATCACAGCTGGGATCAAGGCTGGAATAATCAGGCGCAAGAACAGCGAAAAGCAGCAAGAAATGGTTTCGCATTATTAATGCTTAGCGCTGGTACCCCAATGCTAACCGG